>OJML01001513.1_pt1 | contig 12086 bp, 8 predicted proteins | sample 1597221 | NCBI WGS metagenome assembly OJML01 (sample SAMEA2452123, study PRJEB22498) | human gut metagenome | biome: human feces; feature: human gut; material: feces | place: Australia | collected 2012 | reverse complement strand
CCGTGGCGAGGGCATAAGAGGTTGCCAGCGTGTCGGCGCCGGCAAACAGACGGTCAGTAAGAAGCCAGCCGGTGTCGGCACCACGATACAGTCCCTGGCGAATAACCTCAGCGGCACGGGGAGGACCCATGGTGAGTATTCCTACTGTTGAGCCAGGGTTCTGCTCCTTCAGGCGCAGGGCTTGCTCCAAAGCGTTTAGGTCTTCAGGATTGAAGATGGCGGGCAGGGCTGCGCGGTTGACGGTGCCTTCGGCTGTCATGGCATCCTTGCCGACATTTCTTGTGTCAGGTACTTGCTTGGCAAGTACAACAATTTTCAAACTCATAAAAATATCTTATTTTATTGTGAAATTTCTGAATTGCAAAAGTAATAACTTTCTCGCTTGCAGCCAAATATAAGGGTCTAAAAATGCACAAAACGGCATCTCATGTGCACAGAAAGTGCACAAAGATGCCGTTTTGTGCATCATCTTAATGATGCTTTTTTATGAAAAATCTCATTGTTTTTTCGCTTTTACACCTTATATATATTATAAGGCCCCGATATTACAATATTCGCTGCACCTCTTTAAGGTCTTCAATCTTCATGAGGCTGTCCACGATCACCTTCACCTCGCTACGGTCGTGAACGCGCAGTTCGATGGTGCCGTCGAAGATGCCCTTGTCGCTCGATATCGTGATCTTGTGAATGTTGATGTCGAGCTGGCTCGTTATGACCTTCGACACATCGAGGAGCATTCCCTTGCGGTCGATGCCGTGGATCTCTATTGTCGCATCGAAGAACATGCGTTTGTGCATGTTCCATTTTGCATCGAGAATGCGGTTGCCGAAGCTTGCCTTCAGACGGTTAGCCACATTACAGTCGCGCTTGTGTATCTCTATGCGCTTCTTGTTGTCGATGTAACCGAGCACATCGTCGCCTGGTATGACGTGGCAGCAGTCGGGGAAGATGAACGATGCGATGTTGTCTTCGCTTATGATGATAGGCTTTTTCTTGTTGAAGCCTTCGCCCACCACAAAATAGCTGGGCTTCTCTTCCTTCTTGTCGTGGCTTAAGAAAGGCACAAACTTGCGCCATCCCGCGCCCTTGCCTTCTTTCTTTTTCTCTTGCAGCTCTTCAAGGTCCTTGTCGTTGAGCACAATGCTCTTCTCTCCCACGGCAAAGAACAGCTGCTCATGCTTCTGCACGTTGTGGAAGTCGCAGAGCTTGTCGAGCGTGGCTGTTGTCATGGCCAGCTCATTGTCGGCAAACCAGTCGGCCACAATCTTCTCGCCGTTCTTCTGTGTCTCGCGGTTGTCGCGGCGCAGGATGGCCTGTATCTTGCCTTTGGCCTTGGCTGTAGACACGAAGTTGATCCATGACGGCTGCACATGTTGCGACTTTGACGTAAGGATCTCCACCTGGTCACCGCTCTGCAGCTTATGGCTCAGCGGCACCAGCTTGTGGTTAACCTTGGCACCGATGCAATGGCTGCCGAGGAAGGTGTGTATCTGGAACGCGAAGTCGAGGGCTGTGCATCCTGCCGGCAAGGTTTTGATCTCGCCCTTGGGCGTGAACACGAAAATCTCGCTCGCAAAGAGGTTGAGCTTGATGGTGTCGAGGAAGTCCATGGCGTCGGGCTGCGGGTCATCGAGGATCTCCTTGATGGTGCTCAGCCAGTTGTTAAGCTCGCTGTCGTCGTCCACGACTACGTCGCCCTCCTTATATTTCCAGTGGGCAGCAAATCCCTGTTCTGCCACCTCGTCCATGTGGTCAGAGCGTATCTGTACCTCTATCCATTTGCCTTGCTTCGACATGAGGGTCACATGCAGCGCCTGATAGCCGTTGGCTTTGGGGTGGTTAACCCAGTCGCGCAGGCGGTCGGGATGCGACTTGTATATCTGGCTTATGGCCACATATATCTTGAAACATTCGTTGATCTCGTCGTTGCGGTCTTTCGGGACGTATATTATGCGGACGGCCAGGATGTCATAAATCTCCTCGAAGGTGACGTGCTTGTTCTGCATCTTGTTCCAGATGCTGTAGGGGCTCTTCACGCGTGCTTTCAACTCATACTTTATGCCCATCTTGTCGAGGGCTTCGCGTATGGGCTTGGTGAAGTCGGCAAACAGCGTGTCGCGCTGCTCTTGCGTCTTTGACAGCTTGCTCTTTATGGCAGCATACTCTTCCGGGTGCTCATAGCTGAAGCTGAGGTCTTCGAGCTCGGTCTTTATCTTGTTGAGGCCGAGGCGGTTAGCCAATGGTGCATAGATATAGAGCGTCTCGCCAGCAATCTTATATTGCTTGTTGATGGGTTGCGAGGCCAATGTGCGCATGTTGTGCAGACGGTCACAGATCTTTATCAGGATCACACGAATGTCGTCGCTCATGGTGAGCAGCAGCTTCTTGAAGTTTTCTGCCTGTGCCGATGCCTGCTCGCCGAAGATGCCGCCCGAGATCTTGGTCAGACCGTCAACGATCTGCGCAATCTTGGGACCGAAAATGTTTTCAATGTCCTCAACGGTATAGTCGGTGTCTTCCACAACGTCGTGGAGCAGGGCCGAGCAGATGCTCGTAGAGCCCAGCCCCATCTCCTCACATGCTATCTGTGCAACGGTGATGGGGTGCATGATATACGGTTCGCCCGACATGCGGCGAACACCCTTGTGAGCCTGTCGTGCAAAGTTGAACGCCTTTGTTATGATGTCGGTCTTCTTGCGGTGGCGTGATGCCAGATAAGTGTCGAGCAGATGCTGAAACGCATCGTTGATCATCTTGTCCTCAGCGGCTTCGCGCTGAGCGTCTTTCTTCTCCTGGTCGTCCATGGATCAGTCCTCCTATTGATTTTTTTTTACTTAACCTTAATCTTCTTACCAGCGCGTATGCTGCTGCCGCTTATGCGGTTGAGCTTCTTGAGCTTTGACACGGTTGTGCCGTTGCGTGCAGCAATCTCAGAGAGAGTGTCGCCCTGACGTATGGTCACCGACTTTCCTCTACGGCTCTTTTTGCTTCTCTTTCTGCTGCGGCTGCTTGCCTTTGACGATGAGCGGCTTGTGCGGCTTGTGCTTTGAGAATATTGTGGTGTGGAGTTGTCGATCTCCACCTCTGTACGTTTGTTCTGGAAGTTGTCGACGGTGCAAGCGTAGATCGAGTCTTGCAGATCGATAAACTGCGCGATCTTCTGTGTGGGCAGACGCAAGGCCGAGAGCTTGCTGCTTCCGTTGATGATGTTGCGTCTGTATTGTGGGTTAAGGTCCTTCACGATGTTTATGTCGATGTTGAGAACCTTTGCAATCTGTTCAAAGTGAACGTCGCGGTCAATCATCACCGTGTCGGTCTTTGCCGGCAGCTCGGCAATCATCGGGCAGATGTTGTGGTCGCAGTAATAGTTCATTATGTAGTTGGCGGCAATGAATGCCGGCACATAGCCTCGTGTCTCCTTCGGCAGATAGGGGTAGATGTCCCAATAGTCGGTCAGGCCCTTTGCGCGGTGGATGGCTTTGTTGATGCCCTGCGGACCGCAGTTGTAAGCCGCGATGACGAGGTTCCAGTCGCCGAAAATCTTGTACAGGTCGCTCAGATAGTGGGCAGCGGCATAAGATGCTTTGATCGGGTCGCGACGCTCGTCGACGAGCGAGTTGATCTCAAGGCCATACTGCTTGCCTGTGTGCAGCATAAACTGCCAGAGGCCTGTTGCTCCCACGCGCGACACGGCGTTGGGGTTGAGAGCCGACTCGATGACGGGCAGATATTTAAGCTCCAGGGGCAGACCATAGCTTTCGAGCGCTTCCTCGAAAATGGGCATGTAGAAGTTTTGTGTGCCGAGCATGAGGCTCACGGAGCGGCGCAGGTGGCCGCTGTAACGGTCTATCAGCTTCTGCACCACGTCGTTATAAGGCATCTCCATGACCGACGGTATGCGGCTGAGGCGCTCTTTGTACACCTCTTTCTCATACACGGGGTTGATGTCGGGCTTGTCGCAGTTGACATCGCGCTTGAGATAAGTCTTCGCGTTGTACACACTCAAGAGGCTGTCATACTCGAACGACAGGGCCTCGGGCAAATCAATTACTTCCTTTTCTCCTTTCTTGTTTGTCACAGTGATCTCTGTGTCGTTGTCATCCACGTTCTGTGCCTGGATGCCGCTGTTAAACGCAAAAAGCATTGTAACTATCAGTAAACCAAATTTTTTCATCAATATGTTTAACTTTAAATGCTTGCTTTTTTTCTTGTCTGCAATATGATTAATTATTCCTTTTTTCTTAATTTGTTCTTACCGCACGGTGTCCTTTCCGCTTGCGGTTCTTACCGCGCGGTGTCCTTTCTTCTCTCGGGGTGCTATGTTTGTAGCCGTTTGCAGGCTTTAGAAGTTGAGGCTGCAACTCAACCCCAGTGAGTTTTGTTTTAGCGGGTTGCGCTCCGTAGAGTTGTTTATGATCGTCGGCTCTACCTTCAGGCTGAGGTTGTTGGAAATGTCAAACTCAGAGAGCGAGGCGTCCACATAAGCGTCGACCACAGAGAGGGCGTAGACGCCCACCAGGCAGAAGAAGCTGAGGTCGCGCCATCGGCGAAACTTGTCCTTACGGTTCTTGAAGAGCGCCTGATAGCGTGCGAGGTTTGTCTCGTCGATCTTTGCCCCGAGGTGCAGAAACTGGTTGTAGCTCTGCGTGTTGGGGTCGTTGTCCATGAGGTCGAGATATGCCTGCGAGTAGTCGCGGTACATCTGGTTGTTCCAGCGCATGGCGTAGGCACAACCCACAAATCCGCCGTAGACGATAGGCAGCTTCCAGTATTTGCGGTTATAGATCTGTCCCGCACCCGGAATCACTATTGCCAACCACAGCGCGCGCTTGGGGTTGGGGCGCCATGTTGCCCAGTCGCGCTTCTTCTTCAGCTTCAGCGTGTCGGAGAGCGTCATCAGCGCCAGGCTGTCAGCATGTGTGAGCGCCTGCTCAGCCTTTATCGTGTCTTCGGCGAGGAGCTGCTTGTCGTTGACAAACAGTGTCTTCGCTCCCGTCCCGGCTGTTGGCGGCATCGGGGTCGATGTGGGCTTTGCAGCTGTGCCTTGTGCCTGTCGCTTGGCGGCAGGGCGTGGCACGTTGTTCTGTGCCGTTGCCGTGAAAGGCTGTGCGGCGCAAAGCAGGGCCACGATGGCTGTCAATATGATATGAAAATAAAATTTCACGATTCTTTCTTATTGTTTCATTTTGTCAAACACGCTCATGATGTGCTCCAACTCTTCCTCGTTGGCAAACGGAATGGTTATCTTGCCCTTGCCTTTTGGTGAGCAGGTCATCTGCACCTTGGTGTTGAGGAATGTCGACAGGCGGCTCTTCAGCACGTTAAACTCTTCGGGCAGAGCAGGCTTGGCCACAATCTTCTTATTACCCAGCTCAATGTCTTCGCCGTTCTTAAGCTGCTGCGCCAGCTCTTCCACCTTGCGCACCGAGTAGCCATACTTCTGCACGTCCTTGAACAGCTTTATCTGTAACGACGGGCTGTCCACCGCCAGAATGGCGCGGGCATGGCCCATGTCGATCTCTTTCTTCTGGAGCGCCATCTGCACCTGTGCGGGCAGACGCAAGAGGCGCAGATAGTTGGTTATGGCTGTGCGGCTCTTGCCCACACGCTCCGACACCTTCTCCTGTGTCATGCCCTCATGGTCGAGCAGCTGCTCATAGGCCAGAGCAATCTCTATGGCGTTGAGGTCCTCGCGCTGAATGTTCTCCACAAGCGCCATCTCCATGATGTTCTCGTCGTTGATGGTGCGTATGTAGGCGGGTATGGCGTTGAGGCCAGCCAGCTGTGAGGCACGCCAGCGGCGCTCACCTGCAATGATCTGAAACTTGTGGTCTTCGATCTGTCTCAGGGTGATGGGCTGTATGATGCCTATCTGCTGTATGCTTGCTGCCAGCTCACGCAGCGCGTCCTCGTCGAAGTCGCGTCGTGGCTGGTTGGGGTTGGGCGATATCTCGTTGAGCGGTATCTCATTGATGGTTGACGAGCCTTGTGTGCGCACGCCGTTGGTGTCGATGAGGGCGTCAAGTCCTTGACCGCGTTCCAGGTCGTCGAGTCCTCGTCCCAGCACGCTCTTGTTGTATTTCTTGTGTACTGCCATTTCTTTTTCTCTTCTTCTATAGCTCTTGTTTTAAGATGTGGCCTTTAAGCTTAAAGATGTAGCCATTGATGGGTTGTCGCTTTTTCGAAGCTTATGCTTTTATCAGCTGTTTTTGTTTATAATCTCCTTTGCCAGAGCCAGGTGGTTTTTGCTGCCTGTAGAGTCGGCGTCGTAAAGAATTACGGGCAATCCGTGGCTCGGACTCTCACTCAGCTTCACGTTGCGCTGAATGACGGTCTTGAACACCAGCTCCTGGAAGTGGCGTTTCACCTCATCGTAAATCTGGTTGGCAAGACGCAGGCGGCTGTCATACATCGTGAGCAGGAATCCCTCAATCTCGAGTTGCGGGTTCAGGCGGCTCTTTATGATCTTTATGGTGTTGAGCAGCTTGCTGATGCCCTCAAGGGCGAAATACTCACATTGCACGGGTATGACAACCGAGTCGGCAGCCGTGAGGGCGTTCACCGTGATGAGGCCGAGCGACGGGCTACAGTCGATGAGTATGAAGTCATACTCGTCGCGTATCGTCGCGAGCATGTTCTTTATCACGTTCTCGCGGTTGGGCAGGTTGAGCATCTCTATCTCCGCACCCACAAGGTTGATGTGGCTGGGTATGATGTCGAGGCCGTTGATGTCGGTGGTGTAAATGGCATCGCGCACGTCGGCGTGGTCTATTATGCACTCATAAATGGAGCAGTCCACCTCCTTAATGTCCACGCCCAGGCCGCTCGATGCGTTGGCCTGAGGGTCGGCATCGATGACGAGGACCGATTTCTCGAGCGTAGCAAGCGACGCTGCCAGATTGATGGTAGTGGTTGTTTTGCCCACTCCTCCTTTCTGATTGGCTAATGCGATGATTTTTCCCATGTTAGTTTATTCTCTCTGTTTTTTTACGGAAATTCTTTGGCAAAGTTACATATTTTATGCGAGAAATGGGTCATTTAAACCTTTTTTCGTACTTTTGTACGCAAATTAGATGTAAAAAATATGAACACAAACAAACCATTGCTACTTATTTCCAACGATGACGGCTATCACGCCAAGGGCATAAACGCGCTTGTAGACATGTTGTCCGACCTTGCCGACATCGTGGTGTGTGCTCCCGAGTCGGCACGCTCCGGCTTCGCGTGCGCCTTTACCGTGAACGATCCGCTGCGTCTGAAGCTGCGCAGAGAACGTGAGGGCATGAAGATGTGGTCATGCACAGGAACGCCTGTCGACTGTGTGAAACTGGCTCTTGACCAGCTCTTTGACGGTCGTCGTCCCGACCTGATCATTGGTGGCATAAACCACGGCGACAACGCCAGCGTGAACGTACACTATAGCGGCACCATGGGCATCGTCATCGAGGGTTGCATGAAATATATCCCGTCGATAGCCTTCTCGCTTGCCGATTTCAGTAGCGATGCTTGCTTCGAACCGCTGCGTCCTTACGTCCGCGAGATGGTGCAGCGTGTGCTCCGCGAGGGGTTGCCTAAGGGCGTGTGCCTGAATGTCAACTTCCCCAAAGCCAACGAGTTTAAGGGTGTGCGTGTGTGCCGCATGGCGCATGGCACATGGTTCAACGAGTGTGTGAAGAATGACCACCCGCGCGGCTACAGCTATTTCTGGATGACAGGCAGCTATCGTAACGATGAGCCTGAGGCCACCGACACCGACAACTGGGCTTTGACCCACGGCTATGTGGCTGTCACGCCGACGCAGATTGATGTGACGGCTTATGAAATGATTGAGCGAATGAAAGACTGGGAGACGTTATGAAATATTATCTTATCGTGGGCGAGGCGAGCGGTGACCTGCACGCCTCGCGTCTCATGCTATCGCTCCGAAAGGAGGACCCCGATGCCGAGTTTCGCTTCTTCGGCGGCGACCTCATGTCGGCGGTGGGCGGCACGCGCGTGAAACACTACCGCGAGCTGGCTTACATGGGCTTCGTGCCTGTGCTGCTCCATCTGCGCACCATCCTGGGCAACATGAAAATGTGTAAGCGCGACATCGTGGAGTGGGCGCCCGACGTGGTCATTCTTGTCGACTATCCTGGCTTCAACCTCAACATAGCCCAGTATGTGCGTGCCCACACCTCCATACCGGTCTATTATTATATCTCGCCCAAGATATGGGCGTGGAAAGAGTGGCGCATCAAGAACATCCGTCGCGACGTGAACGAGATGTTCTCTATCCTTCCTTTCGAGATCGATTTCTACGAGCGCAAGCACCGTTACCCCATCCATTATGTTGGCAACCCCACGGCCGAGGAGGTGGAGCAGTTTAAAGCCGGGCAGCACCAGTCGTTTGAGGCGTTCTGTCATGACAACCAGCTCGATAACCGCCCCGTCATAGCCCTGCTTGCCGGCAGCCGACGACAGGAGGTGAAGGACAATCTGCCTGCCATGATCGAGGCAGCGTCGGCGTTTAAGGACAAATATCAGCTTGTGCTTGCCAAGGCCCCGTCGCTCGATGACGACTATTATGCTCCATTCCTGAAAGACAAGGACATAAAGGCGGTGAGCGACAAGACATACGCCTTGCTCTCACACTCAACGGCCGCTCTCGTGACCAGCGGCACAGCCACGCTTGAGACCGCTCTCTTCGGCGTGCCTCAGACCGTGTGTTACAAAACGCCCGTGCCGCGCCTCATCCGCTTTGCTTTCAACCATGTGCTGAAGGTGCGCTTCATATCGCTCGTAAACCTCATTGCTGACCGCGAGGTGGTGAGCGAACTGTTTGCCGAGCGCTTCAGCGTGGCGCAGATTCGTGACGATCTACGCTCCATCTTGCCTGGTGGAAGCCGCCGCGAGGCTATGCTCCAAGGCTATGACGACGTGGCATCGCGCCTCGGTCACACCTCTGCTCCCGACAATGCTGCCCGCATCATGGTGAAGCTGCTGAAAGGGTAGGACGTGTGTTGGCTGTTTCTCGGTTTTTTAGAGATGTTTTTCTCGTTTTTTTAGATGTTTTTCTCGATTTTTAAAGATGTTTTTCTCGTTTTTTTTGAACAGATTTTCTTGCTTTTTGAGATGTATAAAAACGTAGAAAAACGAATAAATATACAAAAATATAAGTTGAAATGAATAAATATCCAAAATCGCGATTGTAAGCGATTTTGGGTGTTTTTCTTTCTGTTTTGAAAAATAACGGGCGTTTTACTTATTGTTTTTGTTAACAACTCTTAAAATAGGGACGGTTTTGTCAAAGGGCCTCTTTGAGGCTGTCAAAGGGCCTTAATGAGCTCGTCAAAGAGCCTCTTTGAGGACGTCAAAGAGGCACTTTCAAATCGTAAGTTGGGCTCTTTTAGAACGCCGCTAAAAACAAGGGCAAAAATGCATAAATATGCAAAACGCTTCTGCCCTTTTTCCTTGCTGTTTTTTGCTCTTTTTGCCGCCGCTTCTTTCTCTTCTGAACCTGCGATTTTTTGACACGACAACAACGATTTTTTTTGAACACGAATAACTCGAATAGCACGAATTTTTTTAATAATAATAACGATTTTTTCTGAACACGAATAACTCGAATAGCACGAATTTTTTTAATGATAACAGCGATTTTTTTGAACACGAATAACTCGAATTTTTTTAATGATAATAGCGATTTTTTTAAGACAATAGAGACAATAGAGACAATTCTTTTTATGTGGTTTTTGTTTGCACCAACAATTTAAAGATTGTCTCTATTGTCTCTATTGTCGTTTAAAAATATCGTTGTTGTCGTGTTAAATATCGTTGTTGCGTGCCACAACATCGTTGTTGTCTTGAATAAAAAAACGCAATGAAGATGACTCCATTGCGTTTTTATATCTCTTCGTTAAGAGATTGTTTTTTATAATCTTTTTCTCTTTGTCTTTTATGCGCACATGGTGAGCACCGTGTAGAGGTAGACCACGGCGGCGGGGAAAGCCATGAGTGAGGAGTCGAAGCGGTCGAGCATGCCACCGTGACCGGGCAGAATGTTGCCGCTGTCCTTGATGCCGATGGTGCGCTTGAAGAGCGACTCGACAAGGTCGCCCCATGTGCCGAAGAACACGACAACCAGTCCGAGACCCATCCACGCTGGCAGGGAGAGCACATGTCCACCCTCACCGCTGTTCATGAGATGGCCAATGAGTGCTGCCACGGCAAGCACCAAGATGCCGCCGCCAATGCTCCCTTCCCAACTCTTGCCGGGGCTGACGCGCGGGAAGAGCTTGTGCTTGCCAAAGAGCGAGCCACTGAGGTAGGCTCCCGTGTCGTTTGTCCACAGGAAGATGAAGATGCTCAGCGGCAACATGCTGTCGTAAACCGTCACGCCGCCCTCGCTTCTGAACGCCACAACGTTGATCATGGCAAAGGGCAGGGCGATGTAAAGCTGCGAGAGCATGGTGTAAGCCCAGTTGTTTATTGGGTTCGGAGCCTTCGTGTACAGTTCGCTGATGAACAGGTAGACGACGGTGAGCAGATAGGGTATGAACACCGCCGACGGTGTGATGTTGCTACAGAACCCCGCGAAGGCGAGGAACAGGTATGTGCCCGCTGCTGTTGTGATGAAGCGGTTCACGCACACCCCCTCGATGTTGTTCACCAACCCCGTATATTCCCACACGGTGAGAGCTGTGACAACAGCAAAAAGGAATATCATGGCTTGTGGGCGCATGAAGCACACCACCACAGCTGCCACGAACAATGTGCCTGTTATGGCACGCGTTATCATGTTCTTAAGTTTGTCGCTCATTCTGACTGTCGCTTTTTTTGTTATTTCTCCTTGTTGCTGTCGCTGCTGTTGCCGCTGTTACCGCTTTCGCTTTCGCTATCGCTTCTGGCTTCAGCCTGCTCAGTTGCAGTTTTCTCGGCTTCATCCTTCTCAGCCGCAGCCTTTTCAGCTTGTGCCTTCTCTGCTTCCGCCTTCTCAGCCGCAGCCTTTTCAGCTTGTGCCTTTTCGTGCTCTGCCTGTGCTGCCTTCACAGCCTCGGGCATGTCTTCAAGCTTAGGCTCGTTGTCGTTGATGATCTCTTCCGTGCGGCTTTGCCATGGACGCTTGCCGAAAATCTTCTCCACGTCCTCAGCATATATGACCTCACGTTTGATGAGCATCTCTGCAAGCTGACGGTGTCCGTCGGCGTTCTCTTTAAGGATGTCCTTGGCGCGGGCATACTGCTGGTTGATCATCTTCAGCACCTCATCATCGATGAGCTTGGCTGTGGTCTCCGAGTAGGGACGCTGGAACTGATATTCCTGGTTGTTGTAGAAGCAGATGTTGGGCAGCGCGTCACTCATGCCGACGTATGCCACCATGCCGAACGCGCTCTTTGTGGCACGTTCAAGGTCGTTCATGGCACCTGTCGATATGTGTCCTGTGCAGAGTTCCTCGGCTGCTCGTCCTCCAAGCAGCGAGCACATCTCGTCGAGCATCTGCTCCTTTGTTGAGATCGGTCGTTCCTCAGGCAGGTACCAGGCGGCACCGAGCGCACGTCCGCGCGGCACGATGCTGACCTTGACCAGCGGGTTGGCGTGCTCACAGAACCACGACACGGTGGCGTGGCCGGCCTCATGGAGGGCGATGGTGCGCTTCTCCTCCAAGGTCATGATCTTTGTTTTCTTCTCAAGACCGCCTATTATGCGGTCCACGGCATCGAGGAAGTCTTGTCTTCCTACCGCCTTCTCGTTGCGGCGGGCGGCAATGAGGGCTGCCTCGTTGCACACGTTGGCGATGTCGGCACCCGAGAAGCCAGGCGTCTGCTTGGCCAGGAAGTCGATGTCGACGGTGTCGTCGGTCTTCACGGGACGCAGGTGAACCTGGAAAATCTCCTTGCGCTCTGGCAGGTCAGGCAGGTCAACGTTTATCTGGCGGTCAAATCGTCCGGCACGCAGCAGAGCCTTGTCGAGCATGTCGGCACGGTTGGTAGCTGCAAGAATGATCACGCCGCTGTTGGTTCCGAAGCCGTCCATCTCGATGAGCAAGGCGTTGAGCGTGTTCTCGCGCTCGTCGTTGCCACCCATTGCAGGATTCTTGCTACGCG
>OJML01001509.1_pt1 | contig 12112 bp, 9 predicted proteins | sample 1597221 | NCBI WGS metagenome assembly OJML01 (sample SAMEA2452123, study PRJEB22498) | human gut metagenome | biome: human feces; feature: human gut; material: feces | place: Australia | collected 2012 | reverse complement strand
TGTATTTCTCGTTTGTCACTACCCACATGTTCTCGACAGGACAGATTGGCTTCAAACGGTCCACGGTGAGCTGGATGAGGGAACGTCCCATGCCCATGACATCGATGAACTGTTTGGGGTAGCTGGGGGTGGACATGGGCCAGAAGCGACTGCCTACGCCGCCGGCCATGATGATTACTTGTGTGTTGGCGTAATTGCTCATTGTTTTGAATTTTTAATTGTTGCTTTTACTGGGATGATATTTTGATTACTAGGTTTTTTGAACACGAATGTCTCGAATGACACGAATATCTTTTTTCACGCGGATCTTACTCTGTTTTTTAACGCACACGGATCGCACGGATCTTGTTCGCGGCGGGGCGCTCACTAGGGGCTTGAACACGAGATTTTTTTGAACACGAATAATCCGAATGACACGAATATTTTTTTAGCACACGGATCTCACCGATCACACGGATGCTTGTTCGCGTTGGGACGCTCACATGGCGTTTGTTGAACGAAAACGACATGAATTAGATATATACGGATTCGACACGGAGTTTTGTGAACACACATTGCCTTCGTTCGGTTCTTAAAGTAGAATCTTTATATTCTTTTTCTCCAACTATCGGAAAGAAAGCTTTCATTGTTCTCACTTATCGAAAAAGTTTCAAATCTTCGCTGCTGTACATAATTCAATGTTTAAAATTCAGCAGCGAAGCTACTTCTTTCTAATTTAAGCCCTAATTTGAGTGCTTACTAAATTTTTATTTTACATGAATCAATATCACGACCTTTCACTTAGTATTTTGATATTAACAGTCGACACAAATACCATCCTATAATGGCAATTGGAAGTAATGCAATTACCCAATACAGAAAATACATATCCCATACATAATAGCGGAAATTCATCATAAACCAAGCTACAGAATATTTTTTTTCGTTGAGTATCACAGATGTATATTCATAATCAAACGAGGTGTGATTAAGATTATATTTATTAAGAATTCCAAAATACTTCGCTTGGAAGTCTTCTGTCTTAACCTTCATCTCATCACTAGAAACTCTTTCCCCATAGCTCAAAATGAGCTTTATATCTCGGTATAACTTATCAAGTTCGTTGCCACAATCATGATAGTTATCCATACGTTTCTCATAACCAAGTGCACTGAACAGTAAAGACATAAACAAGAGAAAAGTGGATAAAATGATTGTAACAATACTAATTAAGTCGGATATGCTTTTCTCATGCTTTAGTAGTGCAATCAAACTAATGGCAATAATGGAAGCCGAAAAGAAAGACTCGGCAACTTTAGACGCATCACGATTACGCTTCATTCTGCGATAAGCTGTAAACCGTGCTGTCATTGTCTTATAAACTACATCTGAGAAATCTTTCAAATACTCCATGATGAATTATATTATAATTAAAAAGAAGGAACTCCCTATCAAACACGAACAAAACCAAACATAAGTTGGCAAGCCACTCTTTGCGAGTAGCATCAAATACGTTACAAATACTCCTTGGAGTCTAGTTGCCTTATAAAAAGCCAACCAAGGAGTCCCTTCTAATATGTCTGTCCAACAGTACGTTGGGCGAACTTTTTCTTAGTCTCTAGATAAATGTAATACATTGTTCTTATGTCATCATCTTGATAATGAAGGCTTTCATTTATTCTGCCCCACTTGACTAGTAATCGGCGCATACTATCTACACTCGTAATATTGTCATAATCCTCTAGATAGTTAGAACCTGAATGGTGCTTTAAGTCCCAATAAACATTAGGTACATGAAATATTTCCTTTCTGAATTCATCGGATATTCTGTCATCATTCAAAAATTTCCGATGGATGACACTATCCAACGTATAAAGCAAGGCTATATCTGTTAAAGACTGGAAATATGGAAGCCAACCATAAAGATGATTATTACTCTTAAAACCTGCTATCAATTCATTAATACTGTCCTTATAATAAGTTTCAAATTTATCGTTTTCTGAAATAAAAGGTGGGCGCAACGAACGATTCTCCTTTTGCGCCTTGTACAATGAAACAAGTCTAGCAATACGATTAAGATAAGACTGCATATTCTTTTGGCGCACTGAAATCTTATGATAATCTCTTATTAGATAGCCTATATAATCAATATCTGATTTTCCAACTTCGACTAAAGAAGTTTTATCATACGACAACCTGAGATCTAATTGAAATTTATCCATTTCACTTTCAAACTCATCCTTAAAGTGAGGTGAAAGGTAAGGATCAAGTATCAAAATATCATCAACATATCTTCGATAAAACAAAACAGGTGAGGAATCGCTAGAAAAAAACTCATCAAAATCCTGCATATAGATACCTGCTAGAATATTTGAGATGGCAAGGCCTTGTGGAACTCCTTTATTCTCGGCTTCTTTCAGTTGAGTTGATATTTGTTCCTTACAAGCTACAGTTGGAGTCGCTATAGCTTGCTCCACCAAAAGAAGCATATTCTTATCAAGACGCTTTTGCAAAATAGACATCAATCGTTTTCTATTGATTTCGTCATAGAAATGCTGAAAGTCTGTCTTAAAGCAATATACAGGTTTGTAAAAATGCTCCGATAGAAAGGAAGAGGCATCTGACATATAACTATTTGGAACCTGATGGTTGATCGCCTCGGGAAACATCTCTTGCAGATAGTCATTCAACACTCCAAGAACCAATCTATCTCTAATAGATGGAACAGAAAGAACTCTTGGTGGCTTTCCTCTCCCTTTCAGCACCAACTTTTCTTTATAAGGTGAGAATCGGTAAGTTCCCTCCTTACATCGTTGGACGAACATAGGAAGCTCATCGCTATACTTACTCCAAAAGGTCATAGGAGATAGCCCATCTCGTCCTCCACCTTTCTTGCCTTTCATATGTTTATTGAAATAAGTAGTAAAATAAGATGGACAGAAAAACTCATCAACAGTTCTCATATATCAAGATAACTTCTAATGTATGTATGATTTAAGGTCGCTCATCTTTCAATGTTCGTAATTCTACAATGTAAGCATCCAACCCCTATGACAATACGGCTCCATCCCCAGTGTTTGCTGGGGATACAGAGTATTTTAAGAAATTGGACTTTTCTTATTTTTAAACAGGTTTAACTAAAAGTGCCTCTGTCATCAGGGCATAATCCGTTCTTCCAGCTACAATCATGTCAAAGAATCCCCTGAAGAAATCCAGTGGGGCCTTTGGAATGACACGAATATTTTTGTGGGGCACACGGATCTCATACTGTATTTTTTGAACACGAATATCGCGGATAACACGAATATTTTTATTTGGCATACGGATCTCACCGATCTCACGAATCTTTGTTCGCAGCGGTGTGCTCACATGAGGAACACGAGATTTTGAACACGAGATTCGCCGACGGCCCACAGATCGAAGGGAGGTAATAATGCGAATGACACGAATATTTTTTTCACACGGATTGCACGGATGCTTGTTCGCGTTGAGACGCTCACATGGGGGCTATTAAACGAGAACGACACGAATGAGATAAATAGGCTTCGACACGGAGTTTTGTGAACACACATTATAGCCTTTGTTCAGTTCTTAAAGTAGAATCTTTATATTCTTTTTCTCCAACTATCGGAAAGCAAGCTTTCATTGTTCTCACTTATCGAAAAAGTTTCATACTTTTTCTCGTCATGGCAAAGTTCAAGCAAGCTTGCTTTGCTCATGACTTATCGAAAAAGTTTCAAATCTTCACTGCTGTACATAATTCAATGTTAAAAATTCAACAGCGAAGAGACTTCTTTCTGATTTAAGCCCTAATTTGAGTGCTTACCTCATTCCTTTTTATAGAGCTGTAATAATCTACCGCTAAAATAATTGAAACAAGGAGCATAATCGTTGTTCGGATGGCTATTAGACCAATTTATACATTCCTGCATCATGTCAAGGGCCTTTTGGGGATAAATTCCGTTCGCCTCGTCTTGATCCATTAATACAGTTGCCTTTAACTGATAGGCTTCGTAATAAAGCATGTCAAAAATATCTAATTTTTCATCCTTTTTCTGTTCATATATATTGAATGCTTCGTCAGCACATTCGTTTGCTTTATCATATCTTTTTTGTAAACGATAGACATCTCCAAGATTTATATATGTTTGAGCTATTTCAAACAAGTTTTCTTCACTCAATGTTTTATGGTAGAGGTCTTTGCGTTTCTTTAATGCAGATTTATAATTGCTAATGGCTTTGTCCCATTCTCCATTTATGCTATAAAGGTATGCTCTATTGTGAAAGGGCTGTGACATTGACCGTTCTATATATTCGGGATCGTAAGGATAACGAGCGATCAAGCTTTCCCTGCTTTCATTAATATAACGAAGGGCTTTCTTATAATAGACATCATCACCTTTCTCAAATCTGTCAATATAATAAGCTGAGAGCACTACACTAAAATAACAAATAGCATCATAATAATCTTCGTCAAAGGGACGTGAATCATACTTTTTATGGAGAACCTCCAGTAATTTTTCAGCACGATCTGCCAGAACAGCACAGACACCATATTCTTTTGGGGCTGCAGCTAAAACGCAAGAATAACAGCGTGCTAAGTCAACATCATAAGACTCTTGTTGATTGATTTGCTGCCACTTGTGTATTAAAGTCTCATATTGTTTTCCGAGTTCTAATATCGCCTCTTTATCATCAATGCGTACATAGAAGTGTAGGAGAGAATGGATTACAAAAGACTTATTATGGTTAGCAATTGCAGAATCGTCCTTTATATTTGATATTTGTTGATATGCTTTTTTGTAAAGACTACCAGATGTTTTATAGTCAAGGTCTTTTACAAAACTATTTGCATAATTAACACGCATAACCTCCGTAAATAGCGTATGGTGGTTATATTTATCCGCAGTGTCGACAATCTTTTTGAAGATTGCATCCTCATCAAAATCAATTTCAAAAGGATGTAAATATGTGTCACATACTTGAACTATATGGGTCAATACTTGAATATATTCTGTGACCTCTATATCATTTAATGACAAACATACATCGGCAACGCTTTCCCAACTTAATAATAAAGACGATAGGTCCTTAAGATTTTTGCTGCTGCTATCTTGCTCACATTGTTGGGTACGCTTTTTAACTTGATTTGTAAGCTCTTTATATTCCTGTAATTGTCCTCTTTGTATGGAATCAAATTGCGTCTTCGTCCAAATGTTTTGGGCGTATTGCTGAAGCTGTGTCTTATTGTACCAATCTGAAATTAATTTCTGTAAGGATTGTTCGTTGGCAAACCTTCTATTTGCCAAGACTTGAGCAAGAGCCTCGTCTTTTACTTTTCCTTTCCTGCTATTCTTTTTTATCTTGCTGTCGATTTTATTTATTTCATCAATATAAAATCTTACTGACCTGTGAAGATCAGGAAACATTGGAAGATAAAAGTAAGGCCTATTGTTTAGACAGATATTCTGACCTTCTACGCTAAAAACGTTTTCACAAACAACAGGCATTTTTTGCCTTAGAGCCCACATGCTTAGATCACTTTTGACGGTATCCAATTTGGCAAAGGCCTTAGAGAACCCTTCATATTCGGAGTTGATTTTTATTGCAAGCGGATTTCTTGACACTCCAGAATGACCTTCTTTTTGGTATATTATGGTCGTCTCTGGCATGTTAGCATTTTGACAATTTCTATATGCCAGATCAACCTCTTTCTCATCTTGTTGAGACCATGAGTCTTTAATAAAGCAGATAAAATGGTCTGTAGAGGCGATGTTGTTTATTGTATGATAAGGATGTAAGGTAAAATAGCATCCTAATCTTTCTTCAAGAAAAGATTCTAATCCTCTAATCATATTGCTGAAAGGTATGCGAATTTCTGCAATATCATCAGGTATTGTTGCATACAATCTCCAGGTATCTATCGGGCTTGCTAATGACGATAAGTGAAGATCATGTCTATGCATGTAGTCATCAAGTATGCTGTTAATGCACGAAATGAGATCATTGTCATTACAATAACGTGTGGACAAGTTTTGTTCTGTCAGAAAATGTCTTAATTCAACATTCTCTTCTTTTGACGGGAGTTGTAAAATATGACATTCTTTGTCTAAACTTAAAGCATATTCCACTTCGTGTTGAGTATACTTGCCACAACGGGTTCTAAACAAAGCAAAGAAGATGTCACATATTTTTATCAACTGCTCGTCATATTCTTCTTGTTTGGATATGCCTGTATATTCTGGATAAAAATCCTCCCAACATAACATCTGTAACCTGATACCTCGTGGACTATAGTCATAGGATAACCTACGGATATAATCTCCGATTTGTTCTCTCTGATTTGATAGTTCAGATGAAGAAGCAACAAAAACTTTTATGGTTGTCATAATATATATGTGAAGAGGGTTATTGTTTATTACATGCACACAACTGCTCAATGGAGATTCCTTTAGGCATTGCCTCCGTCTGGTACTGGAAATAGAAACTTTTTATACTTTTTCTCCGCTCAACAATCTGAAAGCAAGCTTTCTTTGTTCTCACTTATCGAAAAGGCTTCATTGCGCTCATTTGCATTATCTCTTATGGTGAAGGATTGCCTAAGCGCACTCCTTCACCTCATCGGATTTCTCTACATAGCAACATGGAAGCATAACTCAGTAGTTCTTATCCCCATCTTTCATAACACATCATTATGACAAAGACCTTACTAAATAATACCGAATCTCTTTTTTTCCTTGTTCGTAAGAGTCTCGGTTGTTTTGAGAACATCAAAAATGCCTTGAAGGTCTGAATCGGTCAGAGAACCGAAGAACTCTCCTTCCATGAGTTTTTCCAACGGAATGGAAAAAAGCATACCACAATCTACATAACTGTCATACTTCAAGAATTCAGGGTAATCGGTCTGATGAAGAAGATATTGGGCAGAGAGAAATGAGGCTGAATAGGCTGATTTAGGACTCATCTTGGTATTTACCAAAACAGAACCATAACAAACCTTCTTTAACTTATCGACTCCTATAATAACCAACTTCTTTGGCTTCTGCTTTCTTCCATCCTTAAATACCAAACCCTCGTCAACAGAAATGATGGTTCTGATTAATGAACCTATCTCCAACTTCTCTTCTGTAACTTGACGAAGATTGTCGAGATAAGCCTTTTGTAGTTCCCTTAAATCCATGCCAAAGCCTTTTGAACAGACTGGCGCTCACGGATAACTGCCAACATAGCCTTGCTGGCACCAGCAGCATCAGCCATGTCATACATAGTAATCTTGGTGTCCTCACCCGTTTTGTCAGCTTGACGCTTCGCTCGTTTCCAAGCTTTATCCTCGTGGGACTTGTCCGACAAGTCAAAAGAATCTACATCCTTACATTTGTCAATCCACTTATCAAGCATCTTGACGTCTGCAACTGAAAGTTCGTCCATATCACAAACTGCATTCTTTGAAGCCAAAATAAGTTGATGACCTTCCTTAGATAGTTCAATATCCAAAGAAGCGGCAAAGTCTTTCAATTCAGAAGAAATTTCGGCCTTTCCTTCTACACCACGCAAGACCTTATAGGTCAACGTTGGAACTGGTCCATGCTTTCTTGCCACAAAAGTATCATAGACGATTGGCAAGCCATACTCTTTCAACTGATTCTGCTGGGCAAAATACAGTACCTTGAAGAGGTGGATATAATCCACTCCTTCTGGAAATGCCTTCAGAATGTAAAGCACCACTGCCTTAATCTTTAATATTTGATCTTTTGTTTTCATTGTCTTATTCTTCTTGAATTTGACAAAAATACAACTTTATTACTAAACCGCCAAGGATTTATCGGATTTTAACGTATCTTATTCCTTAGGTAAATCTGCATGTTTGCTTTTGTATCTGCTGTTACGACCGTATCAAATGATCCGGTCAGTAATGATGGTTCTATTCTTGTTGTTATCATAAAGATAATATTTATTCTTTCGACTCCCCTGTCCCCCTCTTGCGAAGAGGGGCATAGAGCTCGGAGATAATGTCTTTTTTCTTATCCATATCCATTCCTTCGGGTAAAGGATTGGCTTGGTCTTCACAATCCTACCATTCTTCTGAATCAGACATGAGACCGAAGCCTTCAAAATCTTCGTCAACTGGCAAGGTGTCGAAGCCGAAATAGGCTTTCAGTTTTGCTTTGGGGCTCTTGGCATCGCTGCGCATGATTTCTTTAAAGAACTTGATGCAGAGGTCGCGGAGATTGCCTATGGCGGTGGCATACTCCTCGCTAACCATGGGACCGTACATGGCGAGGTCGACGAAGTCTAAGCCGTAGATCTTGTAATTGATGAACCATGTTTTGGGCTGACCTTCCCAACCGATGGTCGTGATATAGGGTACTGGAAGGCTCTTTCCTTGGTTGTCTACTTTTTGTCCGAAGGCATCGGCTATCGTTGGATATTTCTTGCGGAAGGGTCGCTTCACTTCATGATAGTCGGCGCCTGGATAGGGGGCTTCCACTCCGTTCCACACGAAATCGAGGATGTCGCCCCAATTGCATGTGGCATGTATATAGCCTTCTTGCATTAAGAAATAGCATACCATATAGCGTTCGGCTGACAAGCGGAGGGTTAGCTCCATAACTCTCGGTCGGATCAGCTTGTAGGCTATCTGCGTGTCTTCGCCGGGCATCTCCGGCGGATTGCTTGTGAGGGCAGGGAGGAGGTTGAGCGGACGCTGCTCGTTAGAGGCTTTTGCAGCGGCTTCTATCTCGTTCTTCTTTTTATTGACGAATTGCTCTGTTAGGCTTGTCAGCATGTCTAAATGGGCGTCTGTTAGTTGCTTGAAGATGTCGTAGACGTCGTCAAGCATGTATAGTTGACTCTTGCCGTGCTCTGGTTCGGTGCAGATGACAAGGAGGGAACGCTGCAAGCGGCTGACCTGAGCTTCGTCGTGGGGGATGGTTATGCTCTTGCCTTTACCTGCGGCAACGATCTGGTCGATCATGTTGATGGCTTCTTGACCGAGGTTGTCCCAGATGTACTGTGGGTCATGATTGAGACTGTGGGTCATGAATTGGACTATGCGGTCTTTGCGCCAGCTCTTGGGAAGGGTGTAGCCCCAGATGTCGGCGGCTTCGAGTAGGTCGGCTTTGGTGGCTATGGGGAGGACGGATTCGACGGGGATGGTCAAATCGGGGGGATATATCTTGATCGTAAACATATGGGAATGGTGATTTAACAAGGATTTATTTTGATGGGTACACGAGATTTTTTACAACGAGATTATTTTGCACACGAATCGCACGGATCACACGGATCTTGTTCGCGGTGGGGCGCTCACGGGTTTTGAACACGAATAATCCGAATCGCACGAATATTTTATTGCACACGGATCGCACGGATCTTGTTCGCGGCGGGGCGCTCACGGGGGGGGCTTGAACACGAGATTCGACGAAGGAGCACAAACTCATGTATGTCTCTACCAATGACATCATATATACTATTTTGATAACAGTTTTTCTATTACTTTTTGTATTACGAAACAGAACTCTGTGTGTTTTCCGTCCTCATCTGTATTCATAACTGTGGAAAGGCGCTGGCGCAATTCTTCATCAGGTAAGATATTGCCATCTTCGTCATAAATAGCTCCCTCTATAGCAGCCTCCCTACGGTCGTGCAACCACTTGCAGTCCAAATTCAAAATTTTTTTGACAATGTCTTTTGATGTTTCATCAATACCATCTATACCTCCAAACTCATCATACACAAAAAATCTTGGCAATTTTGTTGCAAAGGCGTGATAGAGATTACCTGCGAACCCTTTGCCTTGTCGCAATGGAAGAAATTTTTGCGCACTTTTTTGGGTGCTGCCATTCGATTTCTTTCTTCCTCTGCAGTTGGCTTACAAGACAGCAAAAGGTTTTCATACTCACCTGCAAGTGTACGATCTTTTTCCTTTGGAAAAACATGTTCTATAATGTGCTGTGGGTGAGTGGGATATTCCAATCGACATCCACAATAGCAACAGATACCACCTTGTTCAGCAAACATTCGCCTCTTCAATCCTTGAAAAGTAGGAAAGCTTTTCACTACATCATAAACATCAGGTCCCATTAATGTAGGATGTATTGTTTCGTCAGACAGACTGTCTTTATCCATCTGATTCTCTTTCAATTCCTTTTTGTATGCCACCACTTCTGGAGCAGAGAAATTCTTTTCTATATGTATCATCACTATCTGCTCTCAAGTCGGTTAATAAGGGAATGGATTTTTATCAATGAGGGCTGGGAAGGAGATGTCTTTGTTTCTAAATCTGCAAGCAAAGTCTTTGCTTCTGCAAGTTTGCGTTCACTAACCAACCTCTTAATATCTTTCAGTTGCTCACTGACAATAGAATCTCGACTATCCACAAACATTTCCTCTTCCAAAATCAGATTAGAATCAAGACCATATGTGTTCAGTTCCACATGTTTATAATCATGCTCTTCCTCGTCGTACCACAAACGATAAACAACATTGTCTTTTGATTTTTCAACTGAAGACATAACAAGCGGGGCGTGAGTGCTAACAATAAACTGAATCTCCGGGAATGTTTGATGTAACGATTTGAGCACCTTGCTTTGAAGAGCAGGGTGCAGATGCTCGTCAATCTCGTCTATGATAACCGTACCATGTGTTTGCCAATAAGCCTCTGAGCCATACATGCCCTTGTTGAGCAATGCACATCGAATGGCTATGTCGACGACGATATTGACCAAACGCTTGTAGCCATCCGACAACATGGACGACTCTACATATCGGCCATCAGTATATTTAAAAAACACCTTGCCACGAACTGGTCTTATCACCATATCTTCAATAATACCAGCCCCATTGACTCCCAAACATTTTGATATGGCTTTTCTCACACATTCGATTTCTTGCTCGCCAATTTCCGCCTCTTGTAACACAAGCAAACGTTCAAGCCAATAGTCAAACAAGCCACGACAATCATAACACTCAAAATATCCGAATGATGGTTTCTGGGCATACTCTTTGAATTTTTGGCGATCAATCTTGCGAGAAGCATGTATGTCTTCTGTCGTGAAGCATGCATAGACAGGCAAAACATTTTGCTGAACAACAGCATCACCTATCTTCAGATGTGAATTAGAATAAAGTGTTGCCGCATAAGTTTTCAATGTTGACAAGCCTGTAAGCAAATTACGACTGTTCTTCTTTGATTTTTTCTCTATATGAAGCTGAGTATCGTAGTCGAACGACACCAAAGCATCATCTGCTTTTATTGGGTTTAAATCCCATGTAGCCAGATGAAAAGATATGGATACTGGTTGTTCTGGAAGAATTGTATTGTTGGCATCAATATTCAGTTTGAAGTCATAGTCATCCACACTCTTCCATACTGTATTCTCGTCACTGTATCCACAAAACAAGGAATTTGCGACAAAATTACAAGCACGAATAAGCGATGTCTTTCCACTTGAGTTGTCACCTATCAAGAGGTTGATCCCTTTGCGGAACTCCATGGTTGTATTGTTATAGCATCGAAAATTGCTTATTGTAATATTTTTCATCTCAAAAGTCTCATTTCAAAATTTGAACTCTAAACATGTAAATCTTTACATGTTTGTAATTTGCAAATATAATGATTTATTTTTGAGCTTCATTCTACTATATGTGTTTTAACAAAGTATTTAACACATGGGCATCGCAGCATCAACTAAAACTTCTCCATTACCCTTTTTTTCTAACAGGATGTTGCGCTCGGCTCGTGGAGACGATTGCCTAAGCAAGAATTGTTGCGGCTTCTTTTAAGGCACACGGATCGCATGGATATTGTTCGCGGCGGGGCGCTCACTGGGGGGGCTTGAACACGAGATTTTTGAACACGAATAATCCGAATTTAACGAATATTTTTTGGCACACGGATCTCACGGATCTTGTGCACGAGATTTTTTTGAACACGAATCGCACGAATTAAACGAATATTTTTGCATGCGGATCTTTCTGTGTCTTTTTATATGCATGCGGATTTTACTCTGTTTTTATACGCACACGGATCTCACGGATATTGTTCGCGGCGGGGTGCTCACGGGGGGACACGAGATTTTTTTGAACACGAGATTCGCCGTAGGCCCACTGACCGAAGGGAAGTAATAACTCG
>OJML01001497.1_pt1 | contig 12173 bp, 10 predicted proteins | sample 1597221 | NCBI WGS metagenome assembly OJML01 (sample SAMEA2452123, study PRJEB22498) | human gut metagenome | biome: human feces; feature: human gut; material: feces | place: Australia | collected 2012 | reverse complement strand
TTTTAATATTAATTAAATATAATAACAATCAACTTTAATGTAATAAATGTTTATAAAACCAAAGCTGAATTAATATTCAGCTTTGGCATAATAAACAATTTCCGGATAGATCAATGATTAAATCCTTATTATTTTTTCGCATCTCAAACCATAATCGATTATTAGTTATAACCGAAAAATTATTAGCTAAATATATTAGATTATTTTTAACAGATAGCCAAAAATATGGAAGTGTTTTAAAAAATTCAATTGATGAATATCCTGCTAATTCTGTATATTGAACAGCATCCGATATATTAATTAAAAGTTTATTTTGTATGTATTCAAAATCACGAATACAGCTAAAATTAATTAAAATATAATTACTTGAATTAACAGAAATTAACTCCTTTAATTGCTTGTTTAATATATCTGATAAGTTTTCTGTAATTAAATTTCCCCATTGACTCCAAAAAAAAGCACTTTGATTTCTTTCATCTATTTTATATTGACTTCGACCGCCTCCTCTAATATGGAATGCTTTTGCTAAAGGATTATAATAGCATTTACCTCCGTTAAGCGTGATTTTTAATCCTAATTCCATTCCCTCCCAAGCATTAAAATATTTTTCGTTAAATCCACCATGCAAATTAAAAGTTTTCTTTTTTATTGAACATAATGCTGTAGTGAAGGCTTTACGATAATCTGGTTGTTGAACAATACTGTCTCTTATAGGTCGGTTTTCAAATAAATGGGTATTGTAATATTGACAAAAAATATGTCCTGTACTTTGCGTAGTCATATTTTGCGGATAAATTAATAATGGTTGTACAGCTTCAATATTATCTATAGATAATGGTTCAATAAGAGATTCTAAACAATTATCATCTAAAATTACATCAGAATTCATAAAAATCAATATATCTGTAGATGCATGTCTAGCTGCAATATTATTAACAGCACCATATCCTTGTTTGAATTTATTTTTGATATAAATACATTTATTTTTTAAAAATTCATATACTAATTTTTCATAATTAATATCATTATTTCCATCGGATGTTATGATTATTTCATAATCTTCAATAGTTTTATATTTACTTAAAAAATAGAGAAAATTTCTAGTAAAATTTACATTTGAATCTAATGCAATAATAATAGATGCTTTCATCGTTATTCCTTTCTTGTATATGTTATGTACATTATTGTATTTTATTGTTGATAAAATATTTCTAGTGAAAAAACACATATATGTGTGATTATACTTAACGGATAACTAAAAATTATCTATCAAAAAAGGAAGCTAGTAAAAAATTAATCGATAAAATATAAAAATATGTATCTGCTGTTTTCATATAATCAAAAAATTAAAATTTAAAATCTTTCCGCGGATGCTTATTTATCAATATTTCTCTCTGTTTAGCAGTAGTCACATGTGTGTAGATTTGTGTGACGTTAATAGAACTATGACCTAGCATTTCCTGAATATATCGAATATCTACATCAGCTTCTAACAGGCTGGTGGCAAATGTATGACGGAACATATGTGGCGTTATATGTAAATCAATTGAAGCTAAGGAACAATATTTATTTATCATACGGCGAACAGCCTGGTCATTAAGTGGTTTACCGGATTGATTTGCAAAAAAATGATGACATATATTGATTTCTGAATGATAAGTTTTCTTATATTGATTTAAAATTTGTAAGACTTGATTATTTCCAATAGTTATACGACGTTCTTTATCCCCTTTTCCATATATAAGGATTGTTCCAGTAGAAAGATTAATGTCTTGAGGTTTTAGAGAGCATCTCTCCAAACAGGGAACTGCCATCCATGGATAGCGGTATGCTCGTTGCAGCCTGGAAAGGAGTTGAGGCTGTTGAGATCGGAGATAGTTCCCAGCGTCCGTATGTCCCTATGTCGATTGTGCAGTCACCTGTTGCAGCCATACCGTACAACTTGGCATCTACAATTTGTCCCGATACCCCTGCTGTGGCGAGTGCAGGATCGATGCGGCCAACAATCTCAACCTTTGAAAGCAGGTGCCGGAAAGTAAATAAGACCGGCGATGGATTCCCACTGTAAGTTAAATTGGTCTGTTCTGCAGCCATCAAATCCGTAGCGTTGCGAGCGTCGAAATCGGAAACAACCAGATATGGAGGTTGATTGTTATCTGCATCAGTCAAGCTAACGCCGCTTAGATTGTGGGGATACAGGGCGTAAAAGTCGTATGTTGCCCCCATTTTCCAATATCGGAGATGGTTGTAGCTCCATACATTGTCTGCACAGTGTACCTCTTCTTGGGTCAGGATCATGTTGGACGTTCCGTTGCTGCTTTCACGAGCCCATACGGCGAACGAGTCATCATTGCCCAAAGAGGTAACCACAGCACGCGTAGCTTGTGGGGCAAAATTGATTGCTGAGCCTACGATTGGTTCCGGTTCGCTCTTTGTACAGCCGATGAATAACAGTACGAAAGCTACATGTATTCCCAGGGTTTGAATAACTTTTCCCGTTCTCATTTACTTGACATTTGAGGCTTTGGAAATATCACAGAGAGCTACTGTGCGAGCTCTCTGTGATGGTTTGTCTAGGATGCGAAATACTTTCGCTGGACAACTGCGGATGAAACGCTATGTTCCACCCAATTGAACAATGGATCTTACGTGGTTGGGAGGGTCACTTTGTCGCTGCCATCAAAATCGGCATCCTTAATCGGAGTAACACTCGGCGTACCAAATTTAATCGGATATAAATTTACATTTTCACCCTTAATGGTGACGGTGTAGTTGTAGCGATTGCCTGCAGTCCAAGTGTAACCGGGCAGTGTAGCCTTCAGGGTAACTCCTGCGTCAGCGCTACCGATAATATAGTCGCCGCCAGCATCCTGAACACGGACATTAAAGGATACGGCAACTTTCGTTCCAGTACCATCCGATCCAACAATAGTCTGCGGAATAACGGCAAAATCTACACTGGAAGCACTGGTGTTACCACTGGTTGAATTCTTTGCTTCGTTGTTGCTGCTCATCTCGCTGAAAGGTTTACCTTCAGTCACCGTAGCAGAACCCAGAGTCCAACTTTGGGTGCCCCCCGTGTAATCACCTTGGGCGATCATACCGGAAACTTTCAAATTATCGACTGTAACCTTGATATCGTTACCAAATCCGCTGTTGAAGGTAAATTTGATCATAGAGAGCAGGTGCCCAAATTTAAATTGAATCTTAGCGGGAGCAACGGTTATGTCGCTTTCCGTTTTTTGGTTTGCTGTTGCATAGATCAAATCGTTTTGATTGGACGGATCAGAAGTGTAACCCGTAAAATTCAAGGCGCCGGTTCCAAAATCTGGAGTGATGGTTACGTTGCTGCCGGCAGCACTTGGTGCATAAGCTGCAAATTTGTACATTTAACCCAAACAAAAATTTACATAATATAGTATTATTCAATCATTTACACAACTAACAATAAAATTTAACGCAATATTATTATGTTGAGATTAGGCCACATATTGGTCATTATTATTTGCATAACATTTGGTTTTAAACTGCATGCAAACCCGCATACAGACACGGTTTTTGTGTATTTTCAGAGAGGATATTCAATAGTAGATCCCCTGTATGCTGAAAACCAGAAAAACTTAAAAAAGTTATTCACCGACATAAAAAAATTCACCTCCGAACCTTCCAAGTATAATTTTAAATTGCATCTGCAAGGAAACTCCTCCCCAGATGGTTTAACTGCAGCCAATAAACGCTTGACTGAAAAGCGAGTACAGTCAATCCTCAATTACCTGAACCACGAAATTACTATTCCTGATTCCCTGATTACGATTAGTGCCGAAGGAATCGACTGGAAAGGGCTTGCTCATTTGGTCGAAACAGACTCAACCTGTCCGGCACGGGACCAGGTTCTGAATATTGTAAATAATACTCCAGAATGGATTTTTGACAGCCAAAACAGAATCATCGATGGTCGTAAAAAACAGTTGATGGACCTGCAAAGGGGCATACCATACAACTATCTAATGCAGAATACATTTCCATTGCTTCGCAATACTTGTATCACGCTCTATTACGAGCATGAAAGGGTGCAAAACACCCCATCACCACTATGACAGAAGAGATGGCAGACAATTCAAGAATTGAAATCGTTTCGGTTCCTCCGACCATCCCGCCAGCACCCCAGACTGGCAACAACACGCTATCCGAATCGATCGTACCGAATCCGGGTAGTGAACCTGTAGCCGCAACACCCAATGGCTGGCAAACCGCTGTGACCGAAAGAGAGGCCCGCAAAACTGACTCGTTGGAATACCTCCCCAATCAACGTATCGCCATTAAAACCAACCTGCTGTATGATGCTGTGCTGATGCCTGCATTGGAAATCGAGTACCGCATCAACGATCGCTGGTCGGCGGCTGTTGAAGGCAGTGTCGCCTGGTGGAAAAATGATGGTGCACACAAATACTACCAGATTGCCACCATCATTCCTGAAGGTCGTTATTGGTTTCACACTAAAGCCCCCTGGCACGGCCATTATGTAGGACTGTTTGTCGGAGGCAGCTGGTATGACCTGGAAAATGGAAAACGCGGTTACAAAGGGGAATTTGTGACTACAGGTATTAGCTACGGTTATATGTTTCCGATTGGTCGGGCGCTCTCACTAGAAGCAGGTATCGGAGTGGGCTTCCTGCACACCACTTACGAAGAGTACCTGCCGATTGACGGACACTACGTTTACCAACAGACCAGCCGTACCAATTGGTTTGGCCCTGTAAAACTCAAATTTGCCCTGGTGTGGAGACTGGGGAAAAAGCAAGGAGGTACCGTACGATGAGCAAGCAGCGTTTACTACCCATATTGCTGCTGAGCAGCCTCGTTTTGTCGAGCAGTTGTCGCAAAGACCTCTGTTATGACCATGACCGTCATGGCCTTACAACACATGTAATCCTACAAACCGAATGGGAGCAGGAGTGGGAACGTGATTACGGTATGGGTTGGATAGACAATTGGCCTGACAAACATGGTATCGATTACGATCTATTGCGTCCCGACACTGCAACAGGTATCGTCTCACACGTTTACCACGAAGATGGATCACGGACGGAACGGCACCACAATGCTGAAGGAGGAGAACTTCCCATGTCAGCCGGCCAGAAGTCAATCCTTATTTACAACGATGATACCCGATATATCGTATTCAACAACATTCAAACTTCTGCTACTGCCACGGCATCCACGCGTACACGTACCCGAGCTACGTACACCGAGCTACATGCCGATGAAATAACGGTAAATGCTCCGGATATGCTCTACGGGACCTGGATCGAGAGTTACACCGCCGTGCCGACAGCCGAACCGACAACTTTTGCAGTCACCTTGAGACCGTTGGTCTATACCTATTTGATTCGCTACGAATTTGACCAAGGAATCGAACATGTAACCTTAGCACGTGGAGCTCTTAGTGGCATGGCTCTATCTGTCAATCTACACGACGGTCACACAAATACAGATGCCGCCACGATTCTATATGATTGCGATATAAAAGATTACGGAGTAGAAATCCAACTGACTTCATTTGGAGTACCAGAATTTCCGGGAGAGCATTACACCCGACAAACTTCGCTCAAACATACTTTGAATTTAGAGGTGATGCTTAAGAACGGAAAGCTCAAAACTTTTGAATTTGATGTAACCGATCAATTGGCAACCCAACCTCGTGGTGGAGTCATTACCGTTGATGGCATCACTGTTACCGATGCAGAAGCAAACGGAAGCGAAGGATTTGACGTGACCGTAGAGGGATGGGGGCCTTACGAAGATATTGAATTACCATTGAATTAACTTTTTAGCAACAATTAATCACTCTTAAAACATACCAAAATCATGAAAAGAAATCTTTTTCTTCTTATTGCAGTTGCTGCGGCTCTGTCAGCGTGCAGTAAAACGGAGACGATTGGCACGCAAGACAAAGCCATTCAATTCACATCAGCCTATATTGGGAATGCCGTTGAATCCAAAGCCGTCAATATGATTGAACAGGCCAACATCAACGAGTTTATCGTTTATGGCGGTTACAACGATATGACCCACGTTTTCAATGGGGTATCTGTAAAAGGTGATGCCAATACCGACAACTGGACCTATGATGTTACGCGGTATTGGGTAGCTAATAAAACTTTGGTTTATTACAAGCAATGTAATGAATATATATTTCACAACCAAATAAAATCATTTCAAAGTTAGTATAAATAATTTGTATCACTATTATATATTTCCATGCATGTTTATATGTATTCTTTTATCGGTAACAAGAAAAAACCAACGTTTAAACATAAGGCTGTGAATAGATCTCAGCCTTATGTTGCATAATTGTTAACGAATGACAACAATAAATTATTTCTTTAATTATTTTATTAACTATTGCGTTTAGTGCCTTTTTGGCGTATTGTTTTATGGTCTATTGCTTGCTGTACAGAGGGATGTGCGCGACGAAATTTATCAAATGTATCGCGCGAAAGTTGGAAATGTTTACAAATACGTGCGACAGAAATATCCTGGTTCAACATTTGAATAATAGCCTGTCTGTTTTCGACCAGAATGTTAAACTTGGTGTAGCTGCCTTTGCGCCGTCCTAAAATAACACCCTCGGATTTACGTAGCGCTAAAGCCTCTTTGGTCCGCATTGAGATTAAATTGCGTTCGATTTCTGCAACAAGACCAAAGGCAAAACACAATACTTTACTGTTGATGGAGTTGTCGAAAGAATACCCCTCTTTTGTTGTGTAGAGGTTAATCTCTTTTTTCAGGCAACGTCCCATGATGGCCATCACATCGGTCAAGGTTCGACTCAAACGTGAAATCTCTGTAACAATCAGGGTATCGCCGGGTTTCATACGACGCAATAAGGCCCCCAGTTTGCGATCACGCTCCTTTTTACGTCCACTGACAACCTCCGTTACCCAATTGTCAATCGTTAAATTTCGACTTTCGGCAAAGCGTCTGATTTCGTCCTGTTGGTTGGCTGGATGCTGTTTCCCTGTACTGACCCGTAGGTATCCGATAATCATAGTTGTGTAGTTTAATTAGGGCAATATTACCCTGTGTAAATGTACGGATAGGATATACGGATCAGGAGGCCCGTATTAACAAATGTGTTGGGCCAACCAGAAGTATAGTGTAGAGGAGATGAGAGCCTGAATGGTTACAAGAAAAGAATCATGGCCGAACCATAGCCAGGTTGGCTTGATGTCGGCCTTAACAATTTGCGGCTGATCGAGAGCGCTGTATTTGGGTGACGATGCTTAGGGCTGTATAGTTTGTAAGACTTTCCACAACTTCAGCCGTAATTGCGAATCCGACAGTCGCTTGTTGGTACGGGTTGGGTGAATGCTGTTGGAGAGAAAGACCATAAACAGTTGTTTATCCCGGTCAATCCAAAAAATGGTACCGGTAAAGCCGGTATGTCCGAAACTGTTCGTTCCGCCAAAACCGCTTGCGGGCCCGCGTTTATCGAATCCCAAACCTCGATAGATCCCCTTATTGACGAGCAGAGAGGAGGTGAAAAGATCAATGGTTGTGGAATCGATAATCTGTTGGTTGTTGTAGCTGCCGTGGTTGAGCAATAACTGGCAAAATCGGGCCATATCGTGTCCAGTCGAATAGAGACCGGCATTCCCCCCTATTCCATCCGAAACGGCCGCTAATTCGTCATGTACGTAGCCTTGCAGCAGGTGGCGACGCATCAGGTAATCCTCCTCGGTTGGGGCAATTTGGTTGCGTGGATGCCATTCCAAAGGCCGAAATCCAGTGTGATCACAGTGAAGGGTTCCAAAAAGCTCTGCGGCGAGTGTATCCAGCTTTTTGTGGGTGAGATGTTCTGCAATGAGCCGCAACAGATACATATTGGAGTCATTGTACAGGTATCTGCCTCGTCTTTCAGGACGGTAACTCTGGATAATTTTGCGTTGTATAACGGTATCGAATGCAGGATTGATCCATAACGAATCGGTCACTTTGCGATAGGTAGCTTGAGGTACGGTACTCAGGTATGTGGAATCGAAAACGATGTCCCGTATCATATATAAGTTACGATCTACAAGATAGGGATACTGTTCGCTGCGACGATTGCTGAATAGTCTGGTCCCGTTTGCTGGATGGATCAATTCCGGATATATGACCATAGGTCTTAATCCGGAGGTGTGAGTCAGCAGCTCAGTGATAGTAAGGTTTTTGATCGGTGTGTTGCTAAATTGAGGCAGAAGGCTCCCCAACCGTAGGTCCAATTGCACCAACCCCTGATCGTACAAATGCATCAGGACGAATGTGGTTGCTAATACCTTCGTACAAGAGGCTACATCGTATAAGGTGTTATCGTCGACCGGAACCGTTTGCGAATAGTCTAAAAAACCATAATTCTGGGCATATAGTATCGTATCAGCGGTGCCGCAGACAAACGTAGCTCCAGGGAAAGCCTGCTGATTTAACTCTGCATAAATCATGGAGTCTATCTGTTGTTGGACCCCTTGAGGTAATTGGCCGAAACTGGCCATCGAAGCGGGGATCAAACAACAAACCAGTATGAAGAGTCGAACTTTCATGGAGCAGCGTTTATTGGGGTAAGATTTGCAGATCCTGGAACGCAACGATCGCTTCGCCGTTGTCTCCGGTAATATCGATGCGTACGGCTTTGACCGGTGTAGATGGATGAATGGTCGCGCAACCGGTATCATCTAAAGGGCCTGCAAGCGTGAAGTGCGTTCCGTCGCTTGAATACGATACCGTGCCTTGCGTGACAATGTAGCGTGTAATGTTGGGAATCCCTGTCTGAACCACGATGGCCCGACAGTGTACAGGTGTTGCAAAATCGTATTGCAGAAAATCTCCGTCCTGACAGGCTTGTGAGCTTCGGCTATAGGTGGATGGGTTGTAGTCGGTAATGCGTTGCGCCGGGAATCGCGAAGAGAGGGTAAGCGAGGAGGAGACCGTAGTCTCGGGTTCGATATAGGGAGATGGTCGCAAACTGAAAAGCGTAAGATTTTTTGCAGTGCTGTTGTTGGTTACAATCAGGGCCAAATCGGCATTGCGGTTGCGAGGATCTATGTACAAACGTAGAGGCGAAAAGGGATTGGCTTTTTGCCCATAGCGAATGATGGAATAGGTGGTGTCAGGGCCGGTTATACTCATTCGATTGATCACTGTTTCCGGATCGCTTGGTGTAATCGTCAAATACCAAATGCCGTTTCGATCGACATATTGGTTGAGAGGGATCGTAATGGTATCACGGCTGCGGGCTGGTAGCAGCTTTGAGGTGTCGGTCGAGACCGGAACGATTGGACTGCGACGCCCCTGATAAAAAGCCCGGAAACGGTATCGCTCTTGCAAGGTGTCGAATATGGGTGCTGTATAGCACGGAGATTGTTCGGTCGGCTCGTTGTCGTCGGTCGTATAATGGATTGTTGCTCCAGGCAGTGTGGTTGCGGTGATTACACCTTGCCGATAGTTGACTTTAGGTGGAAACAGACAAAAGTCGATTCCCATGGCAGCCAGTCGAGGCAGATGTCCCTGAATCAGTCGGGCGTAGAAATCATCCCAGTTACGTTGGGAGGGTTTACTCCACCCTACTTCGGCCAAAGCACAGAGCCGTGGATAACTCTGGTATTCGAAGAAACGGTCGGGCCGATCCAGCAATTCAGCCCACAGAGCCGCTTCAACGCCCCGGACATATTTTTGTTTTAAAGGGTCGGTGGTGAGTTGTTCGGGATGAAGGGAGTAGATCCGGCGCGTATCGACCAGCCAAGCCCAGGAGTGTCCACGTTCGAACGCATTCTGTTTCATGTCGATGTAACAATAGGATGCTGGCATCACCACAACGGGCTGCTCTTGTGCGATCGCTTTTTTGCATGTAGCCAGATCGTGCCATCCTGATACCAAGGTATGTGAGGAGAGGTCTGCCGATAGGGCTTCGTCCCAAAAGATGCAACGTTTCCCCTCTTCGTGGGCAATCTTTTCGACTCTATCAACAAAGTATTCAAACAGCTCATTGACGGATTTTATGCCTTGCGCTTTCATTAGCTCTTGACAGCGAGGACATTTTTGCCAATAACGCGTACTGACCTCATCACCGCCCAAATGCAGATAATGCGATGGGAAAAGCGCAGCAACTTCATGAAGAATATCTCGGATCATCTCGAAATTTTCCTCCCTGCCCACACATACCACATTGCCGGTGACTGTAATATCGGTCATTTCCGATTCATCGGTAGCGGTGCTGGTGCTGCAGAAGGTTTCGGGGTATGAAGCGGTCAGGGCCAGAGCATGTCCCGGCAGATTGATCTCGGGGATGATCTCGATATTTCGGAAAGCAGCGTACTCGACAATTTCACGGATATCGTCTTGGGTGTAAAAACCGCCATACCGTTTTTGCCCGGAGCCGTAAGCTGGAGCCAGAACTTCTCCTGGACCTCGCCATGCCCCCTTTGAGGTTAAAAAGGGATATTTTTTTATCTCGATTCGCCAACCGTTGTCGTCAGTCAGATGCCAATGGAAACGGTTGAGCTTATGCCGGCTCATCCAATCCAGGTATTCTTTGACCTGCTCTTTGTTGAAAAAGGTGCGCGAGACGTCCAGCATGGCACCCCGATAGGCAAATTGTGGAGCATCGACAATGGTTACCGCATTTAGACGTAATGATGTGATTTTGGGGCGTGCATCATGACCAACAGAGTATCTTGGGGTATATACCTCGGGCGGCATGAGTTGAAACAGCGTTTGCAGACCGTAAAAGACTCCGCCCCGATCCCCTCCTCGGATGACAATAGAACGAGGTGTTACAGCCAAAGAGTATGCTTCGTGTTCCAGGTGTACATTCTTGCGTAGTGAAATGTAGTTTGCATCCGGGGCGTGCGTGGACACTGCGAGTCGAAACCCACACAACTGTTCAATATGATCATTCAGATAGTTGGCCAGATCGGAAAAATCATGGGTGACGATAATCGTTTGCGGGGTGATGGCAAAGGAGCCTTCGTGGCGGGTCACTTGATTGGGTTGAGGAATCAACGGTTGACCAAAGAGTGCATTAATGGAGCTGATCCATAGTACAAGTACCCCAAACCCCAAAATTACCTTATTAAGAAAACTACTCTTCATATAACAGATAAGGTTTTCTTTGGATGCGGAATTGTTGAACATCATCTTTCCATAGAGCTTCGATCTGTTCAGCGTCGGCCCCAGAGATAATCATTTCGCGGATGTAATCCACACCTGTCAATTTATTAAAAATAGGCAGGAAAAAGTGTTCTCCTCCCCCCAGTTGACGATAACAATCGACCAAATATTTCAGATCAATGCCTTCCTGCCAGATACAACTGTCAGAAGGAAGAGTTCGTAAATCTTGTCCGTGGCATACTTCACCTTTCAAAGGGGGATTTTTCGCACCTGATGTACTGTGAGGCGTGAAAGTATAATTGCCTTTTAGCTTTGGGTGACCGTAGATTTGGAAAGGAAAATCGGTGCCACGTCCGACACTGATGGGTGTTCCCTCGAAATAGCAGAGCGATCCATAAAGATAGATGGCTCGCATATTGGGAAGGTTGGGTGACGGTTTGATCGGCAGTTCGTAGCGAGTCTGATGGGTGTAGTTGAGGCATGGAATTACCAGTAGATCGCACTTTTCTTGATTGGCAAGCCACCCCTCTCCGTTGATCATGCGGGCCAACTCACCCAAGGTCATTCCGTGAACAATGGGAATCGGATGCATTCCGACAAACGAGCGGAATCGTGAGTCGAGAATTGGTCCATCCACATAAAATCCATTGGGGTTTGGACGGTCCAACACGATGAATTTGATTCCCTGTTCGGCACATGCCTCCATCATGTAGTGCATGGAGGAGAGATATGTGTAAAAACGCAACCCAACATCCTGAATGTCGAATAACATGATGTCAATCCCCTGCATCTGTTCCGGTTTGGGCTTGCGGTTGGTTCCGTAAAGAGAGACCACCTCGATACCGGTTTTCTGATCACGAGTGCTGGCAACACGTTCCCCGGCATCAGCTTCGCCTCGGAAACCATGTTCCGGCGCAAAGATCCGACAAATATTGATGCCACGTGCAAGAAGCGTATCTACGATGTGGGCATCTCCTATCCGTCCGGTATGGTTGGTCAGGATGCCGATCCGTTGTCCCTGGAGT
>OJML01001494.1_pt1 | contig 12177 bp, 6 predicted proteins | sample 1597221 | NCBI WGS metagenome assembly OJML01 (sample SAMEA2452123, study PRJEB22498) | human gut metagenome | biome: human feces; feature: human gut; material: feces | place: Australia | collected 2012 | reverse complement strand
AGCGGCCTTATATGTTTCTTATGTAGCTTATGTTCTTATGTTCCCGCGGTAAGCGGCAAGCACGAACGTTATATCTTCTGTTCTTATGTCCTTCTGTTCTTATGTCTTCCGCGTTAGCGGCAATAAGTATTAGCGTCCAAGTTAGGCTGCACCTCAGCAGTGCAAAGCGAAAAAGTCCCTCTTTCGCTTTGCACTGCATTCGGTTTGCACTAACTTTGTCGCCAAATCAACCCAACACACATTATATACCAGACCATGAATTGGTTAACAACGCTTTTTGAAATACCATCAGCCATACAGGCTGTCATTATTATTTGCTTGATATGTGCGCTCGGACTGGCTCTGAGCAAGTGGCGCATACGTGGTATCAGTCTTGGCGTCACCTACGTGTTCTTTTTCGGCATATTGGCCGGAGCCGCAGGTTTGAAGGTCGACAGCCAGATGCTGAACTATGCCGAAAGCTTTGGCTTGATACTGTTTGTATACACATTGGGCTTGCAGGTGGGTCCGGGCTTTATGAGCACCTTCCGCAAGGGCGGTACCACACTCAACCTGTTGGCGCTCGGTGTGGTGGTGCTGGGCACGGTGCTGGCACTCGTGCCGGGCTGGACCGGACTGCTGCCTTTGCCCGACATGATGGGCGTGCTGTGTGGCGCCACTACCAACACTCCGGCACTCGGTGCGGCTCAACAAACGCTCAAGCAGTGCAACATGCCAGCCTCGGGTGCGGCCCTGAGCTGTGCTGTGACGTATGCCTTTGGCATGGTGGGTGTGATTGTGGCCCTGCTGCTGGTGAAGGGTTGGCTCTCACGCCACGAAAAGGCGAGCGACGACAATAACGACGATGAGGCTTTTATAGCCTCGTTCCTGGTGTGCAACCCAGCCGTGTTTGGCCACACCCTGGGCGAGATAAGCGGCATGGACGAAAGTAAATTCGTGGTGTCGCGCTTGTGGCGCGACGGCAAGGTGATACTGCCCAATGCCGACACACGACTTGAAAACGGCGACCGCATACTTGTTATCACGCATCAGCGGCAGGTGGCACAGCTCACCATATACTTTGGTCAGCGCGATGAAACGAACTGGAACCGCAACGATGTGGACTGGAACGCGCTCGACTCAAAACTTATATCGCAACGCATACTCATTACGCAAGCCAACATTAACGGACGACACCTGGGCGACTTGCAACTGCGCAACCGCTACGGTGTGAATGTGAGCCGTGTGCAACGCTCGGGCATACAACTCGTGGCCACCCCTAACCTGACACTGCGCATGGGCGACCGTGTGACGGTGGTGGGCGAGGCTGAGAGCATAAAGCGCGTGGCTACCGAACTGGGCAATGTGGTGAAACGCCTTGACGAGCCTAACATGGTGACCATATTCATAGGCATTGTGCTGGGTTTGCTGTTGGGCAGTATCCCAGTGTTTGTGCCCGGCATAAAGTTTCCCGTCACGCTCGGTTTGGCGGGCGGTCCTATAGTGATGGGCATACTCATTGGCGCCTTTGGTCCACGTTTCCACATGGTGGCTTACACCACCACGAGTGCCAACCTGATGTTGCGCTCGTTGGGCTTGTCAATGTATCTGGCCTGCTTGGGACTTGATGCGGGCAAGGACTTCCTTGCCACCGTCATGCAGCCGCAAGCCTTGTGGTGGATAGGCATTGCCATGGTTATCACCCTGGTGCCGGTTATCATCATGAGCATAGTGGGCGTAGTGTGTTACAAGCGCAGCTATGCCACCACGGCAGGCATGCTCTGTGGCGCCATGGCCAACCCTATTGCCCTGGAGTATGTCAACGACTCGCTGCCCGGCAACGACAAGGCTTCTGTGGCCTACGCCACCGTCTACCCTCTCGGCATGTTTTTGCGCGTAATCATTGCGCAGCTCATCGTCATGCTGTGGGTGTGAGGGGGGGAGTAGGGGGGTATGAGGTTATAAGGTTAGGGGGTTAAAAAGTAACTCTTACGAATTGGGCAAGCAGCGGTAATCTTTTAACCCCCTAACCCATTAACCCCCTAACCCCCTCCCCTAAACCAAGAACTAATTAAACACACATCTATATAATGAATTTCTCAAACATCATGAAGAAGGCTGCACCCGACCTCGTGGCGGTGCTCATATTCCTGGCTATCAGCATAGCCTACTTCTTCACCCCTATGAGCGAGGGCCTGGTATTGGGCGGACACGACAGTGTGGCCGCCGAGGGCCTGAAGCAGGAGCAGGTGCAGTATAAGCAGCACCATGGTGGCGAGGTGAGCCGTTGGTCGAATGCCATATTCAGCGGCATGCCCACCTATCAGACTGCCCCCTCGTACAGTGCCACCGACACCCTCAACAAGGTGGGCTACACCTTTGGCCTTGGCACCATCTACTGGTTTCCGGCCATCAGTTTCCTGCTCGTTTATTTGCTCGGCTTCTACATTCTGCTGCGCGCATTCAACTTTAAGCCCTATCTGGCAGCGTTAGGCGCCATATTGTGGGCCTTCTCGTCCTACTTCCTCATTATCATTGCCGCCGGCCACCTCTGGAAGGTGATGACCCTTGCTTTCATACCGCCCACCATAGGCGGTTTGGTGCTGTGCTACCGCGGCAAATATTTGTGGGGCGGCGCTGTTACAGCCCTCTTTACGGCCCTGCAGGTGGTGAGCAACCACATACAGATGTCGTACTACTTCATCTTTGTCATGGCCTTTATGGCAGTGGCCTACCTCGTCGACGCCATTGTGCGCCGCAAAATGGGCTGCTGGCTCAAGGCCACCGGTGTGCTGATAGTGGCCGGCTTGCTTGGCGTGGCAGCCAACCTGCCCAACCTTTACCACACCTACCAGTATGCGCAGGAGTCAATGCGTGGCAAGGCCGAACTCACCGCACAACCCGCCAAGGGCCAAACGGCACAAAAGGCCACTTCGGGCCTCGACCGCGACTACATCACCATGTGGAGCTATGGCATTGACGAAACCCTTACGCTGCTCATTCCCGACTACAAGGGCGGCGGCTCATCGTCAATCCTCGACCGCGAAAACGTAGAGGACTTGCCCGGCTACGACGACTTTTACCAGTGCGCCGGCCAAACCCAGCAGGTTTTCCAGCAGAGCGGACTGCAAGCCACTCCCCCGGGTCTCAACCTCTATTGGGGCGAACAACCCTTCACCGTAGGCCCCGTGTATGTGGGTGCCCTGGTGTGCTTCCTGTTTGTGCTCGGCCTGTTCTATGTAAAGGGCCCTGTAAAGTGGGCCTTGTTGGCCGCCACCGTGCTCAGTCTGCTCTTTGCATGGGGTAAATATGTGGGCATCACCGACTTCTTTATCGACCACCTGCCCATGTACGCCAAGTTCCGCACCGTAAGTTCAGCCCTCGTCATAGCCGAATTTACCATGCCGCTGCTCGCCATACTCTGTCTGTACGAAATAAGCAAGCGCAAGGAACTCTTCCAGCTCACCAACTGGAAACAGGCTCCGATGGTAAAGAAGGTAGGTCTGCCCGTAGCCACTGTGCTCACCCTCGGCTTCTGCCTGCTTGTGTGGCTGGCCCCGGGCGTGGTGGGCGACTGCATATCGCAAAGCGACGCCACCACCTTCGGCCTCATGCGCCAGGCCGGTTTCCCCGCCGACCTCGTGGGCCGCTATATGGCCGCCATCACCTCTATGCACCATGCCATACTCTCGGCCGATGCCTTGCGCTCAGCCTTTATCATTGTATTGGGCATATTGGTTATCTGGGCCTATGCCGCCAACAAGTTGCAGGGTTGGCTCATGTGCCTGCTGCTGGGCATCATCTGCCTGACCGACATGTGGCAGATAGACAAGCGCTACCTCAACAACGACTCGTTCACCGAGGAGTCGGTAATGGAGGAGAACTTTACCAAGTCGCCCGCCGATGCCCGCGTGCTGCAAGACACCACCTACTACCGTGTGGTAAATCTCGGCACAGGCGGCAGTCCGTTCAACGAAACGTCAAACGCCACCTCATACTATCACCACAGCATTGGCGGCTACCACGCTGCCAAACTGCACCGCTATCAGGACCTTATCGACCGCCAGCTCAACAACGAGCTGCAGCAGTTTGTCAATGCTGTGAACAATGCACAAGGTGACATGAGCCAGGTTAAGGGCGACAGCATATCGCCCGTGCTCAACATGCTCAACACCAAATACTTTATGTTTGGCAAGCAGGCCGACCAGGTGGTGCTCAACCCCTATGCCAACGGCAATGGCTGGTTTGTGAGCAACATCAACTTTGTGAAAAATGCCGACGCCGAAATGGCCGGCCTCACTGGGCTTGACACCAAACACAAGGCTGTGGCCGACGAAAAGTTCCGCGCCGTGCTCGATGGCTCGCCCCTCGACAGCGGTAGCGTGCAGGTAACAGCCCACGACCTCGACTGCCTGAAGTACACCATCAGCTCGCCCAAGGGCGGCGTAGTAGTGTTCTCCGAAATATACTACCCTGGCTGGACCGTCACCATCGACGGCAAGCCCGCCGAACTGGGCCGTGTCAACTATGTGTTGCGCGCCCTCAAGGTGCCTGCCGGCAAGCATCAGGTGGTTATGACTTTCCACCCCGCCAGCATTGCCGCCACCAACAGCGTGGCCTACGCAGCGCTGGTAGTAATAATAGCCCTGTTCGCTTTTGCGCTATGGCGCCAGAGCAAAGGCAAGGAACGCACCAGCAATGGCGCAGAAGAATGCAGCAAATTAGCAAAATAAAATGCGTTAAAACTTTTCGTTTGTACCAACATTTTCGTACTTTTGCTGCGGTAAAGCGCGGGCACTTGCTCTGCCTGCTGCCTAACCCTACTAACAAGTAAACTTTTTTTATTAACTAATAAAGCATTATGGCAACATTAGATTTAACCAAGTACGGTATTACCGGCGCAACAGAGATCGTTCACAACCCCTCATACGAGCAGTTGTTCGAAGAGGAAACTAAGGCAAGTCTCGAAGGTTTTGAAAAGGGTCAGGAAACTGAACTCGGCGCTGTTAACGTAAAGACGGGTATCTACACTGGCCGTTCTCCTAAGGACAAGTTCATCGTAATGGACGAGAACTCAAAGGACACAGTGTGGTGGACTACTCCCGAATATCCCAACGACAACAAGCCTGCTTCACAGGAGGCTTGGGCAGCCGTTAAGGAAATCGCTAAGAAAGAGCTCTCTAACAAGCGTCTCTTCGTAGTAGATGGTTTCTGTGGTGCCAACAAGGAAACTCGCATGTCTGTGCGCTTCATCGTTGAAGTTGCTTGGCAGGCTCACTTCGTAACTAACATGTTCATCCGTCCTTCAAAGGAAGAACTTGAGAGCTTCGAACCTGACTTCATCGTTTACAACGCATCAAAGGCTAAGGTAACTAACTACAAGGAACTCGGCCTCAACTCAGAAACTGCCGTTGTATTCAACATCACAAGCCGCGAGCAGGTTATCATCAACACTTGGTATGGTGGTGAAATGAAGAAGGGTATGTTCTCAATGATGAACTACTACAACCCCCTCAAGGGCATCGCTTCTATGCACTGCTCTGCTAACACCAACATGGAAGAGACAAGCTCTGCCATCTTCTTCGGCCTTTCAGGTACTGGTAAGACTACCCTCTCTACCGACCCGAAGCGTAAGCTCATCGGTGACGACGAACACGGCTGGGACGACAACGGTGTGTTCAACTACGAAGGTGGTTGCTACGCAAAGGTTATCAACCTCGACAAGGAAAGCGAGCCCGATATCTACGGCGCTATCAAGCGTGACGCACTCCTCGAGAACGTAACTGTTGATGCTAACGGCAAGATTGACTTCGCTGACAAGACTGTAACTGAAAACACTCGTGTAAGCTATCCTATCTACCACATCACCAACATCGTTAAGCCTATCAGCAAGGGCCCCGCTGCAAAGCAGGTTATCATGCTCTCTGCCGATGCCTTCGGTGTACTTCCTCCCGTATCTATCCTCTCTGAGGCTCAGGCTCAGTACTACTTCCTCTCTGGCTTTACTGCCAAGTTGGCTGGTACTGAACGTGGTATCACCGAGCCTACTCCTACTTTCTCAGCTTGCTTCGGCCAGGCATTCCTCGAATTGCACCCCACCAAGTACGCTCAGGAACTCGTTAAGAAGATGGAGAAGAACGGTGCCAAGGCTTACCTCGTAAACACTGGTTGGAATGGTTCAGGCAAGCGTATCTCTATCCGCGATACACGTGGTATCATCGACGCTATCCTCGATGGTTCTATCGACAAGGCTCCTACCAAGACTGTTCCTTACTTCGACTTCGTTGTTCCTACTGAACTCCCCGGCGTTGATCCTAAGATCCTCGATCCTCGCGACACTTACGCTGACGCTTCAGTATGGGAAGAGAAGGCTAAGGACCTCGCTGCACGCTTCATCAAGAACTTCAAGAAGTACGAAACCAACGAAGCTGGTAAGGCTCTCGTTGCTGCTGGTCCCCAGCTCTAATCGTGCGGCTTAAATAAGTTCTAAGCTTAAAGCATAACAACTCAAAGAGTTGGCTCTGCACCCCGGTGCAAGGCCAACTCTTTTTGCGTTATATGCTAATGTGGTAATGGGTTAATGTGCTGACGCCGAGGGCCATGTGCTAATTTTTGGTGTCCGGTAATACGTAAACATACGAACGTACTCAAGCACCAAACGCTATCACTAAACGCAAGCACTTGAGATTAGCCGCTAACGCGGAGAACAGAAGAACATAAGGACATAAGAACAAAAGATATAACGTTTGTGTTAGCCGCTTAGCGCGGAAAACATAAGCAACAGAAGTTTACATAAGATACACAAAAGGCCGCTGCGCGGCTGGCCACGGACTAGCGTCCGCGTGGCCCAAGAAACATAAGGGCTGACGCCGTAGCGAGCCTCTAACGTGGAGGACATAAGAACAAAGATATAACGTTCGTGTTAGCTGCTTAGCGCGGAAAACATAAGCAACTCCCGGCTTTTTAACATTTTGCGCATGAACTTTGTAACTTAGAGTCTTACAGAGTTGTTGACTTAACATAGTTTAATACCCCCCCCGCACAAATTGATTACTTATAACTACCTTTGTCGCTACAAAGAGCGTAGTTGCCTGCTACGCGGTATGGAAAAGCGAAACAAATATTATCAACTCATAAACAAATTGCACATGAAAAGACATTTTCTACTTCTGTGCCTGTTAGTAAGCGTCATGACAGCATGGGCTGACAACTACAAGGTGGCTGCCACCTGTACGCCACTGTCAGAGCTTACTTCGGGCTACTACGTAATTCGCGTGTTTGGCGACAAAGCGAACGACAACGGTAATTATCTGTACGGCAATGGTCAGAAAGCCCAACACGATGCGGCATCTGTCACTACTTCTTACGAGGGCACAAGCACCCTTACTGATGCTAACTACGTATGGAAGATATATGTAGGCGAAACCAATGGCCAAAAGACTATACAGCTTTACAACGTGGGCACTAACAAGTTCATACGTAAGAATACGCAAGATAACACTAATAACAACAATATGCTTGGTGATGGCAACATTGCCACTTATTACACTCTCGAAAACGCTAATAGTCCCAAAGGCTTCCGCCTAAAGTCTGGCAACGTTTTTGTAGTGGACGATAGAAACGATAGCAATAATGAGTTCTTTTTAGGAAACTGGGCTGTTAAAGAAACCGACTCTAACTGCGCACAATTCAAGGTGTATAAGGTTGGCTTCGATGTGACCTACAACTTTGAGCTGGACGGTAAGACCTATACAAAGAAGGTTACTGCCTTAGGTACTGGAACACCTCAAGACGCTTATAATGCCTTCTATACCTTTCCTGGCTATGTAACGGCTACTTGGCCAAGTGGTAACGTGTCTGAGGAAAACAATACATTTACTATTGCGTGCAGTAAGACAGGTGGCTACCCCGTTGAAACCAACAAGTGGTATTTCATGAAGATTGGTATCTTTGGTGAAGGTAACTCACGCAATGGTTACATATTTGATACTTCATCGCAAATTACCACCAACACCCAGACTGTCGGTCTGCTCAACAACGGTTTTGCATGGAAATTCGAAGGTAATCCTTTCGATGGCTACGCCATTGTCAATGCTGCTGGCCGCCGCTTGGTAACGAGCGTAGTGGGCACCAGCGATGATGCAAGCACCAGTCCTTCAATGGTCAATATCAAAACCGCTGACAAGGCTTATTGTGACAAGTGGGACGTTCAAGGCACTTCTGTGGTAAATAGTGGTAAGGAAAATGCTTATTGGAGCACAGGTGCATTTGTGCTCTCAGCCAAAGACCATTCTAACTACATCATTCATGCTTACAACAGTAATAAAGTGGGGTATTGGAAGAGCACAGCAGTAGACGAGGGTTCGGCTATTGTATTGAGCAATACTTTGCCCGCTATCAGCCTCAACGAGTCAGACGGCAAGCACTATGCCACTTACTATCTGCCGTTTGCTGCCAAGGCTCCCGAGGGCGTAAAGGCTTATGCTGGTACAGTGAGCAATGGTAGCGTAAAGCTTACTGAATATGCAAATGGTGTAATCCCCGCCAACATGGGTGTGCTGCTTGTGAGCGACAATGCCACATCAGCCACATTCACTTTGGCCAACAACGCCGATGTAACCGCCATCGACAACGACCTTAAGGGTGTAAACGCTGTTACAGAACTGACTGGTGTAGATAATAGCGAGCGAGTTCGCATCTTTAGCACAAAGGACGGTGTGGCAGGTTTCTACAAGCCTAACAGCAACATCACTTCATTGGCTGCCAACAAGGCTTATGTATTGGCTCCTTCCACTGAGGGGGCTTTGGCACTCAACTTTGGTGGCGACGTAACAGCTATCAACTCTGTAAGCGATAATGCCGCCATGTCTCACAGCGCAGTTATCTACGACCTCGCTGGTCGCCGCGTGAGCCATGTTGTAAAGGGCGTTTACGTAATCAACGGCAAAAAAATCATTGTAAAGTAACACACGTAAAGTTATCACAGATATGAATACATCAAAAAGCAAATACATCTCTCCCGTTGCTACAAAGATTGTGTTCTTCACCGAGGAAGCCATACTTAATATGAGTACCCGACTCTCTGACGAGACAAACGATGCAGATGCAGTGCAATGGAGCAACCAACGCCAGCAAGACGATGGTGGTATGTGGAAATATATGGATAAGGACTAAGTTTACGTAAGTAAACACCTGCTCGTTGGCGGAAATAGTTAACTTGTTAGCTAATTCCGCCAACGTTTTTTGTTTTACATATTGAACACTTATGTGTTAACCACTTAGCGCTTGTTAGCCGCTAAGCAGTTAACAAGCAGCGTAGGCTCCCCATTCAAGCAGTATCTTCTAACGCATGGCGAGCAGACGCTACCTCTAATGGGGGCGACGCGTCCCGCGTCGGGCATTAAGGAAAAGGCTCACAGACAGGCGTGTAATTAGTGCTGTCTGTGAGTCTTTATTATTATTGTATGAGTCTTTGCCTTAATGCCCGACGCGGGACGCGTCGCCCCCATTAGAGGTAGCGTTTTGTGCTTGCGTTTAGTGGTAGCGTTTGGGGTTTGAGTTCGTATGTTTGCCATTTTACCAGATAGTTCCCTTTGCCAGAATGGCAAACAAGTTGAGATAATAACAAAGATGATATTTGAACTTTGTTATATAGAAGCAAGAAATAGCACATGGGCCTCGGCGTCAGCCAATTAGCACATTATCTCATTACCCCATTGCCCCATTGGCAAGCGAACAAAAAAAATCCCGCTCCGACACATCAGTGTTGGGCGGGATTAGGCTTTTTCAGAGTCTCGTTAGTAAACCTCTGTACTGCAGCGTGATTACTTACGCAAGCCGAGGTTCTTAACGATAGCACGGTAACGCTCGATGTCCTTGCGCTTCAGGTAGTTGAGGAGCGCGCGGCGCTTACCTACCATCTTAACGAGTGAGCGTTCAGTCGTATGATCTTTACGGTTCTGCTTCATGTGCTCCGTCAAGTGGGCAATACGGTAAGAAAACAAGGCCACCTGGCTCTCTACTGAACCAGTGTCCGAATTAGACTGTCCGTACTTGCCAAAGATCTCTTTCTTCTTTTCAGAATCTAAGTACATTGTGTATGAATTATGAGATATGAATGTAATAATGCTCTGTGTGGCATTGTGCGCAAGGTTGCGCGCAGCTGCTTTACACATAGCGGCTGCAAAGGTAGCAACTATTCTCAAAAGCTCCAAGTGTTTCGGCCGATAATTGTGCGTAATGTGCTGATATTGCGGCATTTATGTCCTAAAGTGTAATATCGCAAGCTAATTTCACACATTTGCAAAGGGTATTTTGGGCAAATAAGTGTATATTTGAGCGTTGATAAGACGGGCTGCTGCATGGTGGTGGCTGTGTGGGCCGCGGGATTGGTCTGCCGCTCTCTTGATGCTAATATACAGCCCTCCTCTCTCCACACTAAAAATAGTACAAACATGAGCAAGAATATAACCATACGTTGCAAAAACACGGGGCGCACACACAAGGTGCCCATAGGCTTTAACCTTGAAGAAGTGTATGAAATGCTCGACCTTAACATGCCCTATGGCCCGACCAGTGCCAAGGTAAACAATAAGGTTGAGGGCCTGCACTTCACGTTTTTTACCGACAAAGATGTGGAGTTCCTCGACATCACCTCGTCGTCGGGCTTGCGCACCTACACGCGTTCACTGTTCTTTGTGCTTTACAAGGCGGTGCGCGACATTTATGGCCCTTCGGCCCGTTTGCGCATCGAAACCCCCGTGTCGAATGGCTACTATTGCCGCCTCATTACGGGTTCGAACGACGGTGTGGTGTCGCAAATGGTGGTAGACCAGCTCAAGCAGCGCATGGCGCAGATAGTGGCGGCCGACATACCATTTCACCGCATAACCTGTCCTACCGAGCAGGCTGTGGCGCGCTTCCGTGCCGACGGGCTTGAGAGCAAGGCCAAACTGCTTGAGAGTGTGGGCAAACTCTACACCACCTACTACACCCTTGACGACACGGCCGACTACTTTTATGGTTCGTTGCTCATCAAAACCTCACAAATATATTTGTTCGACCTGGCGCTCTATGGCGACGGCTTGCTGTTGCGCATACCCGACCCTGAAAATCCCTCACAACTGCGCCCCATGGTTGAGCAGCCCAAAATGTTTGAAGTGTTCAGTGAGCAGCATCGCTGGAACGAGATATTGGGCGTGACCACCATCGGCGAGTTCAACGATGCTTGCAGCCACGGTTATACCAATAACCTTATCAACGTGAGCGAGGCTCTGCAGGAGAAGAAAATTGCCCACCTGGCCGACCGCATAGCAGCCAACCCCGAGCTCAAGGTGATACTCATAGCCGGCCCCTCGTCGAGTGGCAAGACCACCTTCAGCAAGCGCCTCAGCGTGCAGCTTATGGCTTGTGGCCTGCGCCCGTTGCCCATATCTACCGACGACTACTTTGTCGACCGTGTCAACACGCCGCGTGATGCCGATGGCAATTACGACTTTGAGCACATTGATGCCATGAACATACCCTTGCTCACCGAGCAGATAAATGCCCTCATACATGGCGAGGAGGTGGAAACACCACGCTACGACTTTGCTTCGGGCAAGAGTGCGCCCAGCGGCCACCATTACCGCCTTGACGAGCACGACATACTGATACTCGAGGGCATTCATGCCCTTAATCCGCGGTTGACAGAGGGTGTGGCCGACAAGCACAAGTTCAAGATATATGCCTCGGCCCTGACCACCATATTGCTCGACGACCACAACTACATACCCACCACCGACAACCGTTTGCTGCGCCGCATTGTGCGTGATCACAAGTATCGTGCGCGTTCGGCACAGGAGACCATTGCGCAATGGCCCTCGGTGCGCCGTGGCGAGGAGCGTTGGATATTCCCCTTCCAGGAGCAGGCCGACGAAATGATGAACACGGCATTGCTCTTTGAGTTTGCGGCCTTGCGCGACCAGGCACTCCCATTGCTTGAAGAGGTGCCCGAGTCGGCTCCCGAATACTCTGAGGCATACCGCTTGCGCAAATTTCTGAGTTACCTCAAACCTATTTCCATACGTGGTTTGCCCCCAACCTCGTTGTTGCGCGAATTCCTGGGCGGCAGCACGTTCAAGTATTAATGTATTCAAGTTTCAGATTTAGCAAGGGCGGGCTGAAAGCCCAATGGAGCACATAGCCCAGGGCAAGCGA
>OJML01001493.1_pt1 | contig 12189 bp, 9 predicted proteins | sample 1597221 | NCBI WGS metagenome assembly OJML01 (sample SAMEA2452123, study PRJEB22498) | human gut metagenome | biome: human feces; feature: human gut; material: feces | place: Australia | collected 2012 | reverse complement strand
CCGCTATAATCCGGGCAACCCCGTTCCAGGTGAGAGATTGGGCCATCATTGCCTTTGTGGTATCCCTCGTGGGTATAGGTGTGGACCAGCGGACCTCCGGTCAGGATACGTTCCAATGGCAGCTCGCCATCATCCAAAATGACGTAATCGACATACTGAAAGATCCCCTTCTCGGTCATGGATCGCAATTCGGTTGAAGGATAACCGCCCCCAATGATGACTTTGATCTGGGGATGGTGCTCTTTGAGGTGCTGTGCGCACCGCAGTGTGGCAAGTAAATTGCCGGGAAATGGTATCGTAAAACCGACATGTGTAGGTGCCTCGGCTTTGATTTTTTGCTCAAGCAGGTTGATCATCTCCTCCTCGATCAGGTTTAATGGCTGTTGCAGTGCAGCCTCGAGACGAGAGAAGGTGGGAATGGCCACGGCCAGCTGTTCGCCATATCGGACGATTTCGAAGTATTCGGTGACAGTTCCACGGATCAGATCACTCAGATCTTGCAGGTAGAGCGTGCAGAGAAACTTAGCGCAATCAGTTGTCCCCAGGTTACCAAAAAAGTAATCGAGCTCACCGATGGAGTCAAAGCGGTGGGCTTGTGGAAGAAACTCGCCGTTGCAGATCAATGTGGCCAATGTGTTGTCTCCCTTGCGCAGAAACTCCATGACCGTATCGATCGTATTCAGATAATGTTCTCGCAGGGCGTAGATCCGTTCCAGATTGGGATCGTCATCGATTGCCTCAGGAGTACAGTGATCGAAAATACGTTGCAGTAGTTCACGACTGAAAAGTCTATTGATCAACTCAATGGATAGGTCATATTGTTCGACTTGATGGCCATGGCGGGTCAGGTACCCTTTCAAATAAGCCGTAGCCGGGTAGGGACAGTTGACCTGAACAAAAGGCGGTGTGATCAACAAAAGCTTTTCCATGTGTCGTGTGACGATTCGCGTTTCGTTTTCGTGTGTTTTTTGAGTAGTCTGGTCAACGTGTCAGGGAAAAGATGCGGACTGAGCTGCGAAAACAGTTTGCAAGAGCTGTTATCCGATTTGTGAAACGTTGACTGACTTGTTTGTTAGGCTTCGATGACCAAGCCATCGTATGCAAAATGACAATTGGCCGGGAGCTGTGGATCTTCTTGTGCGTAACGTCCCATCTGGTGTGAAACGTGCGTAAGATAGGTGTGTCGGGGTCCTACCAAATAGCTGACATGCAGTGCCTCATCGAGCGTAAAGTGCGAAAGATGCGGCTCTTTTCGCAGGGCGTTGATCACCAGGGTATCCACCCCTTTGATTTTCTCAATCTCTTGGGCGGAGATGCTGTTGAAATCGGTCAGGTAGGCAATCTCTCCAATCCGAAATCCCAATACGGGGAGTTTATAGTGCATGCCTCGGATCGGAATGATTTCAACTCCTTTTATCTGAAAAGGCTCTTCATCGATGGTGTGCAGGTTGATCTCCGGAACTCCTGGATATTTGTGCTCTCCGAAGGCATAATCGAAATCTTTGCGAATCACCTGTTGCACCCGCTCTTCAGCATAAATATCGACAGCCGCTTTGGACGTGTAGTTGAATGCCCTCACATCATCCAACCCTCCGACATGGTCCTTATGGCCGTGTGTGAGCAGAATGCCGTCAATATGGCGTACATCTTCCCGTAACATCTGTTGCCGGAAATCGGGCCCAGCATCGATAACTAGTACAACGCCGTTCTGTTCGATAAGAGCCGCTGTCCGTAGCCGTTTATCTCGGGCATCCGGAGAGGTGCAGACCCAACACCCGCACGATATAACCGGGACCCCTTGCGAGGTTCCTGTTCCCAAAAAAGTGAGTTTGGTCATTCCATGAAAATTTCCGTAAATATAGCGATTTTTACCAATAAACGGTTGTGTGTCGCGTGTCGTGCCGTAGCTGGTAAGCGGGTTGGCGTAGATGTTTTTCTTGGTTTGTGCCAATTAAAAAACCGAGGCGATCATCATTTGATGATCGCCTCGGGACGCGCATATTTGTATGCGATTTTATTGTGCGAAAGATAAATGCTTGTTGCAAAACGTTTGATGTGAGCCTCGGCTTATGCTTCGGAGGTGGTCTTCTCAAGACGTTTCATGCGAGAGAAGAGGAAGGCAGCCGAAAGCAGGCAGCAAACCACCAGGATTCCCCACAGCATCCACAGATCAATAGCCTCCCACAAATAACCGATGACGGCTACCAAATAATTACCGACAGCGGTAGCAGCCAGCCAGCCGCCCTGTGCCAACCCTTTGTATTTCGGAGGAGCTACCTTTGATACGAAAGAGATACCCATCGGAGAGAGGAACAGTTCGGCAATGGTCAGTACGAAATAGGTGCTGATCAACCAATTGGGAGAAACCAGTTTGGGGCTTACTCCTCCTGTTGCCTGGATGTCGGCTGGAGCTGGTAAACCGTGCGATCCGATAGCCAACACCACAAAACCTAAGGCGGCGATGATCATACCGATCCCGATTTTACGCGGAGCGAGCGGTTCTTTTCCACGTTTAGCTAACCAGCTGAAGAATGCAACCGTAATAGGGGTGAGCAGTACGATGAAGTATGCATTGAACTGTTGGAAAATCTGCGGAGTGATTGACATCTCGGTCGGCAGAAGCGAGTAGGCTAACCAGGCCAATCCGAGTCCGATGATGGCGACTAACGCGGCAGAGAGTTTACCACGGCTCTCCTTGGATTGGAAAATATTGAGGATACCATAGAAACCGACTGCAAATGGAATTAAGGTCAGCAGTGAGAAGCCGAAACGATCGAAACCACTCACCGCTTTAACGGTGTAGTCACGGGCGAACCAGGTCATTGTTAAGCCATTCTGGTGGAAAGACATCCAGAAGAAGATCACGACAGCGAATACCAGTCCGAGTGCAACCAGACGATCATGAGTCTGTTGTGGAGTGAGTTCTTTGACCTCTGTGCTTCCCTCTTTGACCTTTTGTTTTTCGGTGACATCTGCTGCTGCGTAATATTTACGGAAACTGAGGAAAATCAGCATAGAGACAATCAACGAGAGGCAGGCCACACCGAATCCGAAGTTGTAGGACTGGCTCAGCGAGTCAATATACTGATTGCCGAAAGTGGCTAGATCCACACCGGCATGTCCTTGTTCGGCTGCCAGTTTAGTGAATTGTTCCGTAGCTGCGGGGGTGATGGTGCCGTTGGTCAGTTGGTGGGTCAAAGCTGGGATTTCGGCATTGTACGTAAATCCATCTTTACCGAGGAAGTAGTTTGAGACCCCTTGTGCAGCCGATGGAGCAAAGAAGGCTCCGATGTTGATGCACATGTAGAAGATACTGAATGCCAGATCTCGTTTAGCACTGTATTTGGGATCGTCGTACAGATTCCCGACCAGTGCCTGCAGGTTTCCTTTGAAGCAGCCTGTTCCAATTGCGATCAATGCCAGCGCACCGAACATCATCACTTTGGCGCCTATTCCGGTTCCAGTCGGGATGGCCAGCAGCAGATAGCCGATAAACATGACGATGATACCTACCTTAATCGTATTTCCATAGCCCAATTTATAGTCTGCGAGGAATCCGCCGATAATCGGCAAAAAATAGACTGCTGCCAGGAAAATACCAAAAATGGTACTGGTCGCATCGGCGCTGAAGCCGAATTTGGCCTGCATGAACAGTACAAAAATGGCCAGCATGGTATAGTAACCGAAGCGTTCTCCCATATTGGCCAATGATAAAACGAATAGTCCCTTAGGGTGACCTTTGAACATTTGATGAAAAAATTTTAGATTAGCAATAGTTTATCGTTGTCACAAAGATAACATTCTTTTTGGTTTGTCGTTTTCATAAGTTTATGTTATTTTTATAACACGAAAGGGGCGTGGATCTGTTCTGCCTTGGTGCGACTCCAATATGCCCGAATCGAATAGGGAATTCGTAGAAATAGAAAAGATGACTATGCAACTACCGAAACATTTGCCCATTGTGGAACAGGACGATTGGCTCAAGCCGGTCGAAGAGGCCATGATGGGGCGGTATGCCTATTTTCGACGCAGGCTTGAAGATATTGAGCGGGCCGCAGGTTCCATTGTCGATTATGCAAACGGCTATCTCTATTTTGGCTTCCAGTATGATCCGATTCGGCGTGGATGGTGGTTCCGGGAGTGGTTGCCGGGAGCGTTTGATGTTTATCTGTTTGGCGACTTTAACGATTGGCAGCGTACGGAACTGAGACTGGAGAAGGGCGATAACGGCGTCTGGTCGATTTTCTTACCCGATGAGCGGTATGCCGGACGTTTGGTGCATGGGTCGCATGTCAAGATGCTTGTACATGGTTTGAATGGCTGGCTCGAACGAATACCGGCCTATATCCGTCGGGTAGTTCAGGATGAGCAGAGCAAAGATTTTACCGGCCAGTTGTGGGCTCCGCCTGTGCCGTTTGATTGGGAGGGTGATTGTTTTGACATTGCGTCGCTTGGCACCCTTTACATCTATGAGTGTCATGTGGGGATGGCTCAGGAAAAGGAGGGTGTGGGAACTTATACCGAGTTTACCGAAAATATTCTGCCCCGTATCAAACAGGATGGTTACAATGTCGTGCAGTTGATGGCCGTTGCTGAGCATCCCTATTATGGTAGTTTCGGATACCATGTAAGTAATTTCTTTGCCCCCTCCTCTCGATTCGGCACCCCAGAAGAGCTAAAAGCATTAATTAAACGTGCCCATGAATTGGGTCTGGCTGTGGTGATGGATCTCGTCCAGGCCCATTATGTGAAAAATATCAACGAGGGACTTAACGAGCTGGATGGAACCGATCATCTTTATTCACCTTCAGGACCGGCCGGAGATCAGCCCTATTGGGACTCTAAACTGTTTGACTATGCGAAACCGGAGGTGGAGCATTTCCTGTTGTCGAATGTCAAATATTGGCTCGATGAGTTTCATTTCGACGGGTTCCGCTTTGATGGGGTGACTTCGATGATCTATACCCATCACGGTTATACGGAATTCGACTGCCGTGAAAAGTATTTCAATGATGTAAATGGCGATGCGTTGGCCTATTTGACGTTAGCCAATAAATTGGTACACGATTTTCGTCCATCAGCAGTGACAATTGCCGAAGATGTGAGCGGTATGCCTGGTATGTGTGTGCCTGTCGAAGATGGCGGTGTTGGGTTCGATTATCGGTTGGGCATGGCTGTTCCCGATTTTTGGATTCGCCTGCTGAAGGAGGTGCCAGACGAGGAGTGGAATATATGGGAGATGTGGCACATGATGGTTGATCGCCTCGGATCTGTTAAAACGGTGGCTTACTGCGAGTCACATGATCAGGCTCTGGTGGGAGATAAAACCATAGCCTTCCGATTGATGGATAAGCAGATGTACACGGATATGAATCGAGCGGCTGAAAACCTGATTATTGATCGGGGTATGGCGCTGCATAAGATGATCCGCCTCTTTACGATCTCGTTGGCTGGGGAGGCCTACCTCAATTTTATGGGTAACGAATTCGGTCATCCCGAATGGATCGATTTTCCGCGAGAGGGGAATGGTTGGAGTTATGCCCATGCACGACGCCAATGGAGCCTCTCGACCAATGGCTTTTTGCGTTATAGCTTCCTGGGAGCATTCGATCGGGCCATGCTGGAGTTGATGCAACGTTACGATGTACTGGCCAGTGGATTTGCATATAACCATCAGATGGATGAAGAGAACAAAACCATTGTATTCAGCCATCGTGGCGATTTGGTCTTCATTTTCAACTGGCACCCGCAGCGCAGTATTCCCGATTATGAGGCCACGGTTCCGGCTCCGGGCAAATACCGTATTGAGCTCTCATCGGATGAGAAGCGTTTTGGCGGGTATGGTCGTATCGATGAAACGCTCGAGGCCTTCTCTACACCGCGTAAAGCGGAGGATGGCTCGGTAACCCATTTTATCAAAGTGTATAACCTGAGTCGTGCTGCCTTGGTCCTGAAAAAGGTGGATGAATAATCTTGCTAAGTATACCCCAATTCTCTTGTAACACTCGATTGTTGAATGGTTGTGTCGTGCTTTCAGTGGAGCAGATTCGTCCGGGCACTGATTATGCCCTTGGGGCATGTACTGCAAGGTAATGCCTACGAATTTCGTCCCCTTTCTGAAAAGTTAGCCTCGCATTCTCTTGGCTGGAGGGGGCAGGATCGGAGTGATTGATGAATCCGAGGAACTTTGAGGGTTTCCTCTCTATTTGGAATGGTGGGATATGGGGTGAGCTGGATTACCCACATAGATACTGTCTGCCGGGACATCTTTGGTGACAACAGCGCCTGCTCCGATGACGGAACGTTGGCCAATGGTCACGCCGGGCAGCAGTATTGCTCCGCCACCGATCCAGCAATCATCGCCGATGGTGATCGGTTTGCAGATTTCGATCGTACGGCGCTCCATATAATCTAGCGGGTGGTGAAAGGTATAGATTTGAACCGACGGTCCGATCAAAACATGGTTGCCAATTCGGATCTGTGCTCCATCCAGCATGACGCAGTTGTAATTGATAAAGCCACCCTCACCGATATACAGGTTGTATCCGTAGTCACAGAAAAAAGGTGGGCGGATCAAACATTGTGCCGAGGCATTGGGGAGCAGCTGATTGAGCAGAGGCCTGTATTGTTCATCTTCCATGGTGATTGTGTTGAGCTTTTGCAATAAGCGGGCAGCTTGTGCTCGCTCTTGTGCTAAAGCTTCGTCGTGCGTATCGAATGGCAGACCCGCAATCATTTGCTCTCGTGCATTCATGGATGTGATTGGTTTATGAAGTGAAGGTGACGAAATAGTTCATAAAGAAATTCCAAATGGTTACCGTACCGATGGCAAACAGTTTGGATAGGTAAAAGTTCATGTGGGCCCGTTCAGCCAGCAGGTAGATGATGCCGTTGTTGATGCCTAATCCGATTAGTGAAATTCCCAAGAAGGTCAGATATTGCTGTGTGATGGCCGGATCGTGACTTGAAAAGGTCCAGATTCGGTTGAGAATATAGTTGGTGGTTGCTGCGCAGACGAAGCCGGCCGAGTTGGCGAGGTATTTGTTGATACGGGCCTTCTCTTTGAGCAGGTAGGTGATCCCGAAATCGACGAATACGCCGCTGCCGCCTACAACACAAAATTTGATAAATTGAGCTAACATGACTTCCTGTTCCAATGAGGGTTAATGGAAGATGGTATTTTTATTGTTTTTGAATGACGGTCACCTCTCGCGACTTGTCATTGAACCACGAACATAACGGGGAATCGGTTAACATGATCCCCGCTTCATATTTTTTGTTCTGGGTTAACGACGGGACCACGGTCTGGACCTGCAGTGTGAGCGAGCCATTGGGCTGAAGCGTACCGCTGTTTTCCAGATGGACCGGAATGATCTGTACCGGGGTTGCCACACGTCGCCATACCATATTGACCGTTACCGGCCAGATCCGTTTTTGAATCGACACAGAATCGGACACAACTGCCGAGGTATCTTTAGCCGTTGAATCAGCATTCAAAACGGCAGATGGGGCTGAGATATTGTTTTCCGAGAGTGCCATCGCGTTATGCTGATCGAATGCCTTCGTAGAGTCGGGTGAAGACACACTGTTGCAGAATCCGTAATAGTAAGGGTAGGGATTGTGCAGGATCAGCGTAAGGTGCAGCGTATCGCCTGGGGCAACCTGTTCCGGAATCCCTTCAGTTGTGATGGCAATTTTACGCGTCGGAATAAACGGATCGATCACTACGTAGCGGAAAGTTTTTCCATTAGCTAATTGAAGCTCCGAAGCTCCGGCAGTCTGTTCATTCACCTCTGCTATCACGCCCTGGCCAGCCATTTGGGTGTCGGTGTCTGGTACGGTAGCTGACGACCGGTTGAGCATAGCCTGTTTCCCCGGTATAAAAATGGTATTTGGCTGCAGCGGTGTATTTTCCGTCAAAGATGATGGGACGTCCGTTTGCCAGTTGAGCCAACTGACCGTAACTGGTTTTATTATCGAAAACCTGGAATTTGATTCCCAGTGGGTTAAAGATCATCTCGACACGTGCCAGCACCACCAGGGCGATCGTAATACTGCAAACCCAGATGGTGTAGCGTTGTAGCCTTGCGCTTGAACGGATGTAGTAGAATAGCAAGGCAATGATACCGAAAGTTGCCGGAATCTCCCATTGGGGTTGCACGTAACCGCGGATGGTCGAGGAGAGAAAGAAGAGTATAAACGCCGCCGCAATGCAACTCAATGCCCGATCGACGGGACGTGCAGCTCTATTTTTCCACCAGGCGACCAAAAACAGCGGAAAGAGGAAGGGATTGAAAATAGCAAATAGGTTCAGCAGATATTCAGTGACGAAATTAAATTGAAAATCTCGGTTTCGGCCAACGAGATGGTATCGGAAAGAGACCCAATCGTGTGCGTATTGCCACCATAAGTGCGGAATGATTAAGATTACCGCTACCAGGCAAGCCACATAAAATTTTGGATTTTTCAGCAGCTTGAGGTTTGATAGTACGGTAAACAGAAACACCAATGCCCCGTGGTATTTGCTGTAAGCGAGTGCGGCCAGGCAGACTCCCATTAGCAATGCGGAGATCCAGTCGTTTTTCTCGGTAAAACTTTTGTAGCACCATAAGAAGAGAGCGGTAAAGAGCATCAACGGGCCATCGGGCACGGCAATAAAGCCGTAAAGTTGCAAAATAGGCATTGCAGCCGAGATCAGCAGGAACAGGGCTCCGTCGCGTATGGTTGGTGTTGCGGGACGAATGATTCGCCACAGTGCATACAGATAGATCGGTTGCAGCAGGGTGAAGAAGAAACGTACCCCAAACTCTCCTCCGAAAAAGCTCCCCAGATAGACCAGCAGGGCGGTTACAGGAGGATGATCGAAATAGCCCCAATCGAGCCTTTGGGCAAACATGTGGTAATAGGCTTCATCATCAGCCAGTTCTGTGAAACCCGCTTGGAGAAGATTGATCATCCACCACAGAGCTACGCCCAATCCGATCAATAGGTCGGGGCTTTTAATTTTGCGCAACAGATTCATGCAACAACTTTTTTACCGTTAGCAAAGATAGTAAAAAACAAAAGACTGCCGCCTAAAGGGCAGCAGTCTTTGAAAAGTGACGGTCTGCAAGCTGCATGACCGAGAATAGCTTTCTACTATTTGTCCGACATGTCGGGCATCGGTTTTTTGTAATCGCCGTTGAGCAGTTTCTTGTGGCATTTTTCGAAGCAGTCGAGGGTGTAGTTGACATCTTCGAGCGTATGAGCTGCTGTCGGAATGATGCGCAGAATAATCTCGCCACGTGGAATAACCGGATAAACGACAACCGAGCAGAAGAGGTTGTAGGTCTCACGCAGATCAACAACGATGTTGCAGGCCTCTTCGACACCGCCCTTCATGTATACCGGGGTAACCGGAGAGAGCGTACCGCCGATATCGAATCCGCGTTCGCGGAAACCGCTCTGCAGAGCCCGAACGATGGTCCAAAGTTTCTCCTGATATTCGGGGTGATTGCGGATCAGATCGAGACGTTTGAGGGCCCCCATAACCATCGGCATTGGCAGCGCTTTGGCGTAGGTTTGTGAGCGCATGTTGTAGCGGAGGTAATCTACGATATATTTCTCCGAAGATACGAAAGCTCCGATACCTGCCATTGATTTGGCAAAGGTGTTGAACAGCACATCGACGCCATCGGTAACTCCGAAGTGGCTGGCTGTACCGCGACCGCCTTTACCCATGGTACCGAAACCGTGTGCATCGTCAACCAACAGACGGAAGTTGAAGTCTTTCTTCATGGCTACGATCTCGTCGAGTTTACCGAGATCGCCTTTCATGCCGAATACACCTTCGGTGATGACCAGGATACCGCCGCCGGTCTCTTGAGCTACTTTGGTAGCGTGTTCGAGCTGTTTGCGGCAAGCTGCCATATCGTTGTGCGGATAGACGAAACGTTTACCGGTATGAAGACGCAGACCATCGATAATGCAGGCGTGAGCCTCAGAATCATAAACTACTACGTCACGACGGGTCAGCAGGCAGTCGATGATGGAGACCATTCCCTGATAACCGTAGTTAAGCAGGAAGGCATCGGGTTTGCCGACAAATGCAGCCAGTTCACGTTCGAGTTGTTCGTGCCATTTGGTCTGGCCACTCATCATGCGGGCACCCATCGGAGCGGCCATACCAAATTTTGCAGCTGCTTCGGCGTCTGCCTTGCGAACTTCGGGATGGTTAGCCAAACCCAAATAGTTGTTCAAACTCCAGTTCAGGACTTCACGTCCGCGGAACATCATTCTCGGACCGATTTCACCTTCAAGTTTTGGGAAAGAGAAGTATCCGTGACTCAGTTTCTGATATTGACCGATAGGGCCTCCGGAATTCTCGTGTATGCGTTCAAAAATATCCACAACAGTATTAATTAAGGTTAAATATGAATCAATGGAAGACAGGCCGTGAAACTTTTATGAAGTGTTCCATTTGACCTCAAGTCATGCAAATTTAGGTAATTTTTTGACTCAATGTGGCGTTTCTGATCCATTGAAAGGCACAGAAACAGCAAAATACGTCTTTATACTTATTCGAGTTTCCGGTCTAAAAAGGCTATGATGCTTTCCGTAAACGAGCAGATTAGTGAGTTTTTCTGAAATGATCGGGCTTTTTTTTCCAAAAAAACAATATATGTTTTCCCAACTCGTTAAAAATACATAACTTTGCCCAATCCTCGATTGTAGGGCTTTTTCTGCTGTCTGTGGGTTCGGCTTGAAAGCATTGTGAATGAAGATGAAACGACTTTTCCCTAAATATCTCGTTCTGTTGGTGGCGTTAGGTTCTGTATCTTGTAGTGCCTTCAACAAGTTGCTTAAGAGTGACGATAACGACAAAAAATATGCCCGTGCCATTGAGTATTACAACGAGGGCAAGTATGATAAATGTGCCTTGTTGTTGGAGAGTCTTAATCAAGTGTTTGCCGGTACGGAACGGGCAGATACGTTGGCGTATTATTACGGAGCAGCCCTCTATAAGGATGGTGATTTCGTAACGAGTGGAAAAATTTTTGATGCTTTCCGTCGGACATATACCCGGAGTCCATTTGTCGAGGATGCGGAGTATATGTATGCGAAGGGACTGTATTATTCGTCACCTTCGTATAAAAGAGATCAGTCGACGACTCGTCAGGCCATTGTTGCGATCGATGAGTATTTGAACCGCTATCCCAACAGCACCAAGAAGGAGTCGTTGCAGGAGTGTGTCAAAGATCTGCAGCAGCGGGTTTACGACAAGGCGATGGAGAATGCCAAATTGTATTATGATATCGGATATTACAATTCGGCCATTGTTGCGTTGCGTAATGCCATTAATACCTATCCCGAAAGTAACCACCGGGAGTTGCTCTCCTATTTGATTGTACGGTCGCACTATCTCTATGCGAAGAACAGTGTCGAATCGAAGCAGCGGCAGCGTTATATGGATATGCAGGATGCTTATTATAGCTTTGTAGCAGAGTATCCTGAGAGTCCTTACCGTAAGGAGGCTGATAAAATGCAGGCCGATTCCAAAAAGTTTTTGGAGAAGTTCGATGCCAAGGAGCAGGCTAAAGAGCATGCCAAGGAGGTTGCTGAGGCTCACAAAAAGGCAAAATTGGAGAAAAAAGGAGGAGATATCAATCCTGATCTAGTGCCTGATCTGAACTCATCGAAATCCAAGGGTATCTCTCCGGACGGCATTCTCAATCCTCGTAAATTGAGGAAACAAAATGAATTACAACTTGAAAATAGCACCATACAAAATGGAACTCAAGAAAAGTAACATTCCCAACAACACCATTACGCGTAAATTGACCGATCTGGACGTGAAGACGGGTAATATCTACGAATCAGTAGTGATTATTTCCAAACGGGCCAATCAGATTGCCAGTGAGATCAAACAGGAATTGAATCGCAAGTTGGCCGATTTCTCCAGTTCGAACGATTCGTTGGAGGAGACCTTCGAGAATCGGGAGCAGATCGAGATCTCGAAATATTACGAGAAGTTGCCCAAACCGACGATCATTGCGACCGAGGAGTTCCTCGCCGGTAAGGTCTATTTCCGCGAGAACGAGCCGGAGACCCACCATGCCAAACAGGAGTAGGGTGTCTCCTTGTATTCATCATTGAAACAATGCCTGCCGTATGCTTGCAGGGAAAAAAGTAATTGTCGGAGTGACAGGG
>OJML01001490.1_pt1 | contig 12198 bp, 10 predicted proteins | sample 1597221 | NCBI WGS metagenome assembly OJML01 (sample SAMEA2452123, study PRJEB22498) | human gut metagenome | biome: human feces; feature: human gut; material: feces | place: Australia | collected 2012 | reverse complement strand
GGACGAAGTCTTGTCCTGCCTGCCTGTAAAATCGCCTCATGCTTTTCCATTCCCTGTGCAATCAGCTGATTCATATAATCCACAATCACAATACCGTTATTTACGATAATACCTGCCAGCATGACAGAACCGATGACCGCAACGACACTGACCTCACAGTTTCCAAGGAACAGTCCCAGGAAGCCGCCCGTAAATGCCAACGGAATCGTAAACATAATGATAAACGGAGATTTCAGGGACTGGAACTGGGCAACCATAATCAGATACATGAAAATAACCGCCAGAAGCAGCATCAGCATCAGCTGCTGCATGGCATCCACAATCATCTCATTTTCCCCCTCCATCACAAGAGAATAGCCCTCCGGTACTTCATAATCTGCAAGGTTCTGTTCCAGCTTCCGGGATACCAGACCCACGTTATATCCGTCTGCAATGGAAGCAGATACTGCAATATAGCGGTTCTGTTCTGTTCTGCTTACTGATTTTGGAGAAATGGTATCCTCAAACGCTGCAATATCCTTAAGTGGAATTTCCACCTTCTTATTGTCTTTATCTGTCTTTTCAATAACAAGATCCTGTACCAGCTTCCGGGTAAGTTCCATGTCATTGGCATTCTTTACATAGACTTCATATTCCTTCGCCGTTGTTTCAAAGGTTGTCGCACTGGATGCATCCTTTAGCTTTGCTGCAATCTGCTGATAAACTTCAGCCACCGTGAGTCCCTGATCCATTGCCTTATCACGGTCGATGAGTATCCGCATCTCGCCGGTTGCCTCCTCCAGACCATCAGAAACCTTCGCTGTTCCTTCCGTAGCCTCCACAATAGCAGCTACTTCTTTGACTATCTTTCCAGCGTGAGCACCCTTCTTAACAGCTTCCTTACCGCAAGCAACAGCGATAGTTGCCTTTTCGCCGTCAATACCGAAAAGAACTGCAACGCACTTGTCTGCTGAACTAAGAACTCTGTCACACATATTCTTGAGCATTTCTGAATTTGTAGATGTAAATGCTGCTGAAATAATTATTACATCTTTCTTAAGTTCAGAATTTGCAAAGAGTGAATCAAGCTTAAATGCTGCAATAGAGTTATTGAGCTTATTAATAGAATGTTCTTTCTCCTTAATATCATTTGCGATATGCTCACAAACATCAACAAAGTCATTTATGTTATTAACCTTGAGGATAGCTGCACCCTGCTTAACCATATCTGAAACATGATTAAGTGCATTAAGAACGCCACGACCTGTAACAGCTTCTATTCTTCTTACACCAGCTGCAACAGAGCTTTCGCTTATAATCTTGAACATACCAATTTTTGAAGTGTTATCAACATGAGTACCACCGCAAAATTCTCTGGAATAATCTCCGATAGAAACAACACGAACTACATCGCCATATTTCTCACCGAATAACGCCATAGCACCGAGCTTTTTAGCCTCTTCAATAGGCATCTCTCTGCAATCAACATCAATAGCGTCAAAAATTACATCATTTACCATATTTTCAATCTGATAAAGCTCCTCATCAGTAAGAGCTGAGAAGTGAGTAAAGTCGAAACGCATTCTATCAGCAGAAACAAGCTGACCAGCTTGCTCAACATGGTTGCCGAGAAGCTTTCTAAGGCTTGCTTGGAGAATATGAGCAGCAGTATGATTTCTCATAGTGGATTTTCTTGTTTCCTTATCAACCTCAGCAGTAGCTGTGTCGCCTTCAGAAATAACCCCGCTTTTAACTACACAATAGTGCATAAATATTCCGTTGTTGTTTTTAACCGTATCTTCAACTTCGATTTCGCCATTAGCAGTTTTAAGAATGCCTATATCGCCTGTTTGACCACCACTCTCTGCATAGAAAGAAGTCTTATCAAGAACGATTACAACCTTATCGTCAGCACCAGCAAATTTTACTCTTTCACCATTCTTGATAATTGCAAGAACCTTAGCGTCATTAGAAAGCTGAGTATAACCGAGGAACTCTGTCTTTGCAACATCACTCAGGTCTGCGTTATCACTAAGCCAAGCTTCTGAATCAGCCTTACTTCTTGCTTCCTTTGCACGCTTTTTCTGCTCTGCAAGAAGCTGACGGAAGCCTTCCTCATCAACCTTAAAATTACGCTCTTTTGCAATTTCCTTAATCAAATCGAGTGGCAAGCCAAAGGTATCGTTAAGCTTAAATGCGTCATCACCTGAAATTGTCTGGAAATCTGAATCATCAATAACCTTATTGAGAAGCTCAAAGCCAAGAGAAAGAGTCTTAGAGAAGTTTTCTTCCTCCATCTTAACAACCTTAGTGATAATCTCACGCTTTTCCTCAAGCTCAGGATATGCAGGATTTTCCTTAATAACAGTATCAACAATCTTATAGAGGAAAGGCTCTGTTATACCAAGTATTCTTCCGTGTCTTGCTGCTCTTCTGAGAAGTCTTCTGAGAACATAGCCTCTGCCCTCATTTGAAGGCATAACACCGTCACCAATCATAAATGTAACACTTCTGATATGGTCAGTTACAACACGAAGTGAAACATCTGTCTTTTCACTTTCGCCATATTTTACTCCCGATATTTCGGAAGCGTGTTTCATAATATTCTGAACTGTATCAACAAGGAACAAATTATCAACACCTTGCATAATGCAAGCAAGTCTTTCAAGTCCCATACCTGTATCAATGTTTGGATGCTCAAGTGGTGTATAGTTGCCATTGCCGTCATTGTTGAACTGTGTAAAAACATTGTTCCAGAATTCAACATATCTGTCACAATCACAGCCAACTCCACAGGTAGGCTTTCCACAACCGTACTTTTCGCCTCTATCAAAATAAAGCTCTGAGCAAGGACCACAAGGACCTGAACCATGCTCCCAGAAGTTATCCTCTTTGCCAAGACGAACTATTCTCTTAGGAGATACACCAACTTCTTTTGTCCAAATATCGAAAGCCTCGTCATCTTTTTCATAGATAGAAACCCAGATTTTATCCTCTGGCAATTCAAGAACCTTTGTGCAGAATTCCCAGCTCCAAGCTGTTGCCTCGTGCTTGAAATAATCTCCGAATGAGAAGTTACCAAGCATTTCAAAATATGTGCCGTGTCTTGCAGTAATGCCGACACGCTCAATATCAGGTGTACGAATACATTTTTGGCAAGTAGTTACACGCTTTCTTGGAGGAGTAACCTCGCCTGTAAAATACTTTTTCATAGGAGCCATACCTGAGTTAATCAGCAAAAGGCTCTTATCGTCCTTAGGAACCAATGGGAAGCTCGGCAAGCGAAGATGCCCCTTTGATTCAAAGAAAGACAAATATTTTTCTCTTAATTCATTAAGTCCTGTCCATTCCATTTTTCTCACCTTATATCAAAATTATTTTTAACCCATGAGATTGATAGATGATTTTTCATCTTAAAATTCCATTATATATTATATTCTCTTTTCGCTAAGTGTCAAGAAGAAATTTATGCTCGTTTCTTTCTAAGCACAGAGCCTTTCGGAATTTCTACATTTGTTATCATAGTAAGTTTTTGCATTGCGTGTGGTGCTGATTCAATTTCGTTGCCCCACTCATCAAAGAGCTTTTCAGCTTTTGCATATAAAGGCACTCCTGATGGCGGAAGTACATCAAGTTCATCGCCTGCATAGAATTTATTTCTTTGTGTAAGGCTTGCCTTGCCGTCTGCATAATCCTCACATACGGCGATAACCTCATAATTTCTGATATATCCGCCATTAGATGTAACTTGTCCAGGCTCTCCGCCAAAGAAAAAGCCCGTGTTATATTCTCTGTGGCTTACCTTATCAAGCTCATCACGAATCCAAGGCTTGAGAGTATAATTTTCACCCTCTGCATAATAATCATCTATTGCGTGACGATAAGCATTAGTCGTAACCGAAACATAATAAGCTGATTTTGCTCTGCCCTCAATCTTCAAGCTATAAACTCCCGCCTTAACAAGCTCAGGAATATGCTCAATCATACAAAGGTCACGAGAATTATAGAGATATGTTCCGTTTTCATTTTCTTCAATCGGGAAATATTGTCCTTCACGATTTTGCTCATATAGGTGATATTTCCAACGGCAAGGCTGAGCACAATCTCCCCTATTTGCGTCACGGCCTGTCATATAGCTTGAAATAAGACATCTTCCCGAAAAAGAAACGCACATCGAGCCATGCACAAAGGCTTCAAGCTCAAGCTCCTTTGGAGTTTTTGCCCTTATATCAGCAATTTCATCAAGTGATAATTCTCTCGCAAGAACAACTCTCTTTGCACCCATATCGTGTAAAACATTTGCTGTGTAGTAGTTGACTATTCCTGTCTGTGTAGACATATGAATTTCAACATTAGGTGCATATTTTTTTGCCAAAGAAAATACTCCCAAATCTGCAACTATAAAAGCATCAACTCCACAATCAGCGGCACTTTCAAGAAAGCTTGGAAGTGTTTCTATTTCCTTGCTTCGTGGAGTTGTATTGCAAGTAACATATACAGCAACACCCTTTTCGTGTGCAAGTGATACTGCTTTTTTTAGAGTATCGTGGTCAAAATTTGCTGATGAGGTTCGCATACCGTATTCCTCACCCGCAAGATAAATTGCGTCTGCACCGAATTTCAACGCACTCTGAAAACATTCAAAATCACCAGCAGGTGAAAGTAGCTCTGTATTTTTCATTTTATCAGCTCCGAATTTTTTCTTATTTTAAAAACGCCGACAAACTGCTTAGTCAGTCGGCGTTTTTATTTTATTGGTTATGTGTTGTAGTTAAGCCCGCCTTAACAAGATTTGATTCGTGTTCAATACCTGTTGAAGCATAATAGGACTGAGCAGGTGAATCAGTTGTAGCAGCCTTATGGCAGAAGAAGTAATAATTTGTATCATCAGGAGAAAGTGCCGCATCAATAGCATCTTTACCAGGGTTACATATAGCACCAGCCGGCAGACCTTCTATATCGTATGTATCATAACGGCTCTTAAAGCTGTTTTTCTCAGCAATAGGAATCTGAGTTTTACTCTTATATGGATAATAAACTGTAGAGTCAACCTGAAGCCTTGTCATACCAACATCGCCAAATGGGCTTACACCATCTGATTCGGCAGTGTTAAGACGATTATGTAAAACACTTGAAACGAGATACATATCATCAACATCGGCAGCTTCCGCCTGAATAATAGACGCAAGTGTTATAATTTCATCAACAGTCATTCCGGCAGCCTTAGCTCGCTGTTCTATTGTAACACGCTTATCAAAACCATCTACACGAGATTTTGTATGATAAACTTTGAGTTCATAGTTATTGAGAAGCTTTCTCATTACATTCTCAACTTTTTCATCTTTATAGAAATAATAAGTATCAGGGAAAAGATAGCCTTCAAGCTTATAATATCTTTCAGATTTATTAGTAATTTCTTTTAAGAATGTAAATTCTTCATCGTAATTATCACTATTGCAAGCATTAAGGAACTCCGCTGATGAGCATACTCCATTCTTTTCAAGTACTTCAGAAAATTCTCTTACATTCATACCTTCTGTAAACTGTACAGAAACTATATCTGTTCTGTTAGTATCTGTTTGAAGATATGAAATAATTGCCTGATAATCAAGATTTTTCTTTATATCATAAGTTCCTTTAATAAAGCCTGATTTAGATTTCGTCATAGTCGCATAAAGATTAAAGAAACTCTTATTATTGATAATATTATTCTTATAGAGAATATCTGAAATGTAGTCAAATGAAGCGTTACTTGGAATATCTATTGTAACCTCTTCATCAGGCCTTCCAACAGCAAGCATATCATTTACACCAACAACCATATATCCGCCAACAAGAATAGAAATAAGTGCCGCCATTATAACCCATACAACTCTAAAGAAACGCTTATTTTTGCGTGATTTTGCTTTCAAACGCTTTTTATCCGCATCTTTAGCTTTTTTGAGTTCCTTTTTTTCAGCCGGGGTCATTTTTTTAGTAATAACATTTGCACTATAACTCTGTATGCTGTCACTTGCATTATCAAGGTCATCATCAGCAATAATCATACTTTGGTCTATATTTTGCAAAATACTTGATGAATTTATATCCTCATCAAAATTGCTATAAATAGGTCTTTGCGATATACCATAATCTGTTCTTTCATCTTCTTGAGGTACTTCTTCTGCAAAGCTGTCTATATCATCAATATGAACCTTAAAGTTTTCTATCTTATTACGCCTTGAAACAGCTTCACCAAAACTCTCATCGGTTATATTATTTTCATCTGTCTGAGCCTGAGTATCATCAGTAGGAAAGCTTTCTTCATTGATATGAAGCTTAAAGCCCTCTATTTTTTCCTGACGCTTTTCATTCATATCGTCGCTCATATCTATACCTCCGTAGTTCTTTGGTTAGTCTGTCTTATGTATTTTTCGGTAACAAGCAAGTCTGCTCTCCTATCATAAAAGCCATGCACAAGCTTCCACTGAACACAAGAGCTGTAACAAACCCCTGCTGTATCTCCACCAAAACGGCTCAAAAATCTATCATAATAGCCTTTTCCATAACCTAAACGATAGCCGTCAAAATCGAACACCAAGCCTGGAATAATACACAAGCCCTTTGAGTAATCCTTTAGAATTTCGCACTGCTCCTTAATCGGTTCAAGCACTCCAAAGGTTCTTGGCTCAAGCTGGTTGAGTGAAGTAATATAATAGAAATCCATTTCTCGGCTATTATCTATACATCTTGGAACAGCAACTCTCTTACCATCTTTCAACGCCTGACGAATAAGACCAAATGTATCTACTTCTATCTTTGTAGAAACATATGTTAAGATTGTATCATTAGCTTTATATTGTCTGAGCTTTAATATATTTTTGAGAACCAGCTTATCAAGCAAAGCCTTTTGCTTAGGTGGCATTTCTTCTCTTTGTCTGCGTATTTTCTTTCGCAACTCAGATTTATACTCTCGAATATCATCTATCGGCATTGTATTGCATTCCTTACACTGTTAGCCACATCGTTGCCTTTAAGCTCTTTAAGAAGTTCAAGTCCGAATTCAACAGAAACTCCCATACCTCTTGCAGTAATAATCTTGCCATCTTTCTCAACAAAACCATTATTGCATATAGCACCATCAAGTTCTTTTTGAAAAGACGGAAAAGCTGTTGCGTGCTTGCCTTTAAGAAGTCCCATATGTCCAAGAATTGACGGTGCGGCACAAATAGCACCGATAAGAATATCATTCTTACTGCAATATTCTATGGCTTCCTTAACAACCTCAGAAGCCTCAAGATTAGTAGTGCCTGGCATACCACCTGGAAGCACGATTGCCTCGACATCATCAAAATCGTCAATTTCTTCTTCCATAATATCAGCTGTAACAACGATATTATGTGAACTCGTAGCCTCTCTTCCTGTAACGCCTACAGTAACAACATCTACACCGCCTCTTTTTAAAATATCGACAGGTGTAAGTGCTTCAATTTCTTCAAAGCCATCCGCTAAAAATACATATACCATTTTAAGTTCATATCCTTTCTTTAGTCAAGAACAAAACATTTGCCAATTTCCTGACTACAATTTATGTCACCACACATTTACTTTTAAAAAGCGTAGCAACACTTATACAGATACTATTAAACCCCAAATTTGATATAATGTCAATATTTTAGGCTAAATTTTTACTGATTATACTATATAAATCATCTTTTATTCAGATATTTAGACATTGCTTACCTTGTGTTATTATGCTACTATTAAAGCAAAAATTATGAAACTTGCTCTAAAAATCCTACTAAAAATTATTTCTTAAATCATCATAAACAGGACAAGCTATTGTCGTGTTTGAATAAGTATAATATATTTTATAAGGATGTGATTTTATATGAAAATCGACCGGCTAATCGGAATACTTACCATTCTTATGCAAAAAGAAAAAGTAACTGCACCTTATCTTGCAGAAAAATTTGAAGTTTCACGCAGAACAATAAATCGTGATATAGAAGATATGTGCAAGGCTGGAATTCCAATAGTAACACTTCAAGGAAAAAACGGCGGAATATCAATAATGGAGGGCTATCAGATTGATAAAACACTTCTTACAAATGATGATATGGACTCTATACTTTCTGCTCTCAAAGGTCTTGACAGCGTAAGCAACACAAATAAATATAAACTTTTAATCGAAAAGCTTTCTGCAGGAAATAATAAAAATCCAGATATTCTTCCCTCTAATGAGCATATTATAATAGACCTATCCTCTTGGCAAAAATCCTCCCTTACTCCAAAAATAGAGCTTATTCAAGCCTCAATAAGCAATTCAGAAACAATCTCGTTTTGATACTTCTCGCCAAATGAGGAAAGCCTTCGAGAAATCGAACCGCTCTCACTGATATTTAAATGGTCATCTTGGTATGTATGGGGATATTGTCTGAAACGAAATGATTTTCGCCTTTTTAAATTAAATCGAATTACCGAACTTAAAACAGGCAAAATTATCACTAAAAAACATATAAAATCTCCACCCGACTTTTCATCAGAAAATATATTTCCGACAGAATTTACAATAGAAGCTATTTTTGATTCGTCTGTAAAATGGCGTATAATTGATGAATATGGAATTGACAGCTTCACACAGCTTGAAAACGGAAAATTATATTTCGTTCACGAATCTACCGATAAATACAACTTATTTTCTTGGCTATTGACATTCGGAGAATCCGTTGAGCTTTTAAAGCCTGAATTTCTGCGTTCGGAATTTGCAGAATATCTAAAAAATATAAGCAATATTTACACTTAAAAGGGTTGAAAAATATGCACATAGTAAACGTAAAAGGAATTTTATCCGCACAAAATGGAATAAATATATATCGTGGCTGTTCACATGGCTGTATATACTGCGATTCGAGAAGCAAATGTTATCAGATGTCGCATAGCTTTGAAGATATAGAGGTAAAAGCTAATGCTGCTCAACTTTTAGAAAACGCTTTAAAACGAAAACGCAAACCATGTATGATTGGAACAGGCGCTATGAGTGACCCATATATTCCACTCGAAAAAAATCTTTGTAATATGAGAAAATGTCTTGAAATTATTGATAAATATGGTTTCGGAGTATCTATCCTTACAAAATCAAACCTTATTTTAAGAGATTTGGATTTACTAAAAAGTATAAATCAAAAAACAAAAGTTGTTGTTCAAATAACTTTAACTACATATAATGAAAAACTTTGTAAAATTCTTGAACCAAATGTCAGTACAAGCTATGAGCGGTTTAAGGTGCTTGAAATTATGCGTGATAACTGTATCCCAACCATCGTTTGGCTTGACCCTATCCTCCCATTTATAAACGATACAGAAGAAAATATTCGTGGAATATTAAGCTATTGTGAAAAAGCAAAAGTTCGTGGAATTATGTGTTTTGGAATGGGACTTACTCTCAGAACTGGCAATCGTGAATATTTTTACAAAAAGCTTGATGAACATTTTCCAAACCTTAAAGAAAGATACATACAAAAATATGAAAACAGGTATGAAGTAACAAGTTCTAAAAATAAGGAACTTATGCAAATTCTTATATCCTTCTGTCGAAAACTTGGAATTATGTATAATATTGATGAAATTTTCTCATATTTATCAGAATTTAAACAAAGCGAAAATGAACAACTTAATTTTTTTGATATGCTATAAAATATGACACACTGTTGTCGTGGTTACTATGATATTCTTATCTTGTCGACAAAAGATATATCTAAAAAATTTAAAGGGGATAATTACTATGGAATATGAAATCGTCAATTTGCCCGAAAAAACAGCAGTCGGAATCTCTGCAAGAACAAATAATTTCTCACCCGATATATGCAAGGTCATCGGCAATCTTTGGAAACGCTTTTTCGAGGAAGGTATTTTCTTTGGCATAAAAAATAAAGCTAATGAAAAAGCACTTGGAATGTATTACGATTACGAAAATAACGAAAAAGGAGATTATTCTACCGCAGTAGCCTGTGAGGTGAATTTTTCTGATGGAAATAACAATGATTTAAGCATTATAAAAATTCCTGCTGGAAAATATGCAAAATTTATAGTAAAAGGTAACGGTATAACAGCGGTTTCAGATTTTTGGAAAGAATTATGGCAAATGAATCTTCCAAGAACTTTTGTATGCGATTTTGAAGAATATCAAAATAGCGATATGAATAATGCAGAGATTCATATTTACATAGGTATAAAATAATAATTTAAAGCATAAGGTTTCATTCAAATTCTTAAAATGTATTTGAATGAAGCCTTTGTTTTTTGTCATAAAATACTATCTAAGTACCCTTATGAAATATAACAGCATAAGATAGATAGTGAAAAGCTGAAAGATTTTACGGCAGAAAGGTTTGGTTCTGATGAATATCAAAACAATCTCGCTTGATTCTCTTTCGGTTGGCGATTCTGGTTTTGTTTCAAAGCTACTTTCCAAAGGCGAACTTCGCAGAAGAATGTTAGACCTTGGACTTGTCAAAGGAACATATGTAGAAAGTCTTATGAAAAGTCCTGTTGGAGGACTTACCGCCTATTTAATAAGTGGTGCTGTAATAGCCATTCGCCCCGAAGACGCGAGATATATTTTAATAAATAAGCAGCAGTAATTAAAGCGGTATGTGTATCAATTAGATTTCACATACCGCCAGAATTACTCTATAATGCTCACCTTTCTAAATCTTTATTGCTAGTATCCTACTATCTTCACTCAGGAGGTACATAGATGAAAAGTGATACTGAAAAGCTTAAAAACTCTAATCTGACAATCGCTCTTGCAGGAAATCCAAATGTAGGAAAAAGCACCGTTTTTAATGCACTTACTGGTATGCGACAACATACAGGAAACTGGGCAGGAAAAACTGTCGCTAATGCAAGCGGAACCTTCACTCATAAAAACATTGATTTCACGCTTGTAGATATTCCAGGAACATATTCGCTTATGGCGTCATCTCCAGACGAGGAAACCGCAAGGGAATTTATCTGCTTTGGTCAGCCTGATTGTATAATTGTAGTTCTTGACGCAACCTGCCTTGAGCGAAATTTAAATCTTGCTCTACAAATTTTAGAAGTAAATAAAAAAGCTGTCATATGTGTAAATCTACTCGATGAAGCAACAAAAAAGGGGATTCAAATTGACCTTGATGAGCTTTCTCTATATCTTGGCGTTCCCGTTGTAGGAACTGCGGCTCGTTCCAGAGAAGGTCTTGATGAATTAAAAGATGCTGTTTTCGATGTAGCTACCGGAGAAAGAAAAGTCTTTGGCACAAAAATAAAGTATAACAGTAATCTCGAAAAAGCAATAACTAAACTTGAAAATATTATTGAAGATTCAAAGCTTTTTGATGATAAAACCTTCAGCTATCTTTCAAAGAGGTTTCTTGCTTTAAGGCTAATTGATTGCGATAAAAAGCTTGATAATTCCATAAAAGAATACTTTAATTTTAGTCTTGTAGAACACAAAACTATAAATAAAGCCTTCACAGAAATACACAACGAACTTGAAAACATCGGTATGAAACAAGATGATATAAGAGATATTATAGTCGAGGGAATAGTTGCAAAAGCAAGAGAAATTTATGCACATTGTACCTGCCTTTGTGATAAATGTTACAGTCGGCGTGACAGAAAGCTTGATAAGATTCTGACATCAAAGCTAACTGGTATTCCAATAATGCTTTTGCTATTTGGAGTTATTTTCTATATAACAATTTCTGGTGCAAACTATCCCTCCGAGCTTCTCTCAATGGCATTTTCTAAGGTTCAGGAATGGCTTTATGGGCTTTTTGATTTATTACATTCCCCACCATTTCTAAAGGGCTTATTGATAGACGGAATGTTCAAAACTCTTTCGTGGGTAGTTGCAGTTATGCTTCCTCCTATGGCAATCTTCTTTCCACTATTTACGCTTTTAGAGGATTTCGGATATTTACCGAGAGTGGCATTTAATATGGATAGATTTTTCGCTAAATCAGGCACAAGCGGAAAACAGTCTCTCACAATGTTAATAGTATTTATAATTTTGCAATCAAAAATTGTCTAAAAAATTATTAAATACTAATAATTGTCAACTAAAAAAGAGCTGTACCCGCACGAAAGTGTAGATACAGCTCTTAGCCGTTTTATGTTATTTTACTCTAATCTTCTGCCCGACATAGATTAAATCTCTGTTCTTGATATTGTTAAGCGATACAAGCTTATCTACTG
>OJML01001489.1_pt1 | contig 12217 bp, 9 predicted proteins | sample 1597221 | NCBI WGS metagenome assembly OJML01 (sample SAMEA2452123, study PRJEB22498) | human gut metagenome | biome: human feces; feature: human gut; material: feces | place: Australia | collected 2012 | reverse complement strand
GGTTCCACCGTCAACAGCTGATTATACAAAAACAACTTACACTTTCACAGACGGTTCATTAAACAATTCAATTTCTACAATGATAGCAAAAGCAGATGGTAAATATCAAATTAGTTACACATCTTCTTGGACAAACGATTTTTCAGTAGTATCAACAGCTTCTACTATCTACACAAGAAAAGGTGATGAAGGTAATTATGACTACTATGTTGGTGCTAAAAAATTAAGAAAATTAGGCGAAGGCTTTAATGTTGATGCTGAAGGCAAATATGTTGCTGATGCAGATGGTTACAAAGATGAATATTTAAGTTCTTTGTCTGCTGAACAGTTGAAAAATTTAGTAGATGAAGAAAAGAAATACAAAGCTCAATTAGAAGAAAAATATGGCAAATCTGCTGAAGGTTATATGGTTAGATATGTACAAAATACTTCAACAGGAACATGGGCACCATATTTCGTTAACAAAGACGTATTAGAAGCTGAAACTACAGTATTTAGCGACACTGGTTCTTCTCAAAGCGCAATTAAAACATACACAATTGGTTCTGCAAAAGAAACAGAAGAAATCAAAGGTGTTGAAGCTAGATTAGAACAAGATTCTACAGGACGTATCATCAGTATTACATTGAACCCAGATGATCCGGCTACAAAAGTTACTTATGCAGTAACAACTAACACTGTAACTGATCAAGCTAAATACGATGATGCTATGAACCAATACGAATATGATAAATATGAGTATGATCAATCTATCCAAAATATCAATGCTAAGATTGAAGTTATTCAAGCAGAAGATAAAAACCTTGAATTACGTTTGAAACAGTTAGATACTGAACAAGATGCAATTCAAACTGAAATGGATGCAGTTCAAAAAGTTATCGAAAAGAACACTGAATCTACATTCAAAACATTCGGGTAGACGAGGTCTGCTTCCACATAGCTTACAACTGCTTAAGAGGCGCTTTTGCAAAAAACTTAATATTACAAATATTATTGAAATGGCGCTTTATACAGTTGAACGCACTCGGGTATTACCCGTAATATATTGAATAAACCCAAAAAACTTAACCCTCGCATCTGTTTTGCTTTAAATGTTTGCGAGAATATAATAAAAATTTTATATTTTGTTTCCTTAATTAACTTACGACTTTTTCAACAAAAGTCGTTTTTTATTATGTTTAAGTCAAATTTAAAAAAATCAATTATAAAATATTTTTTAGTCTGTCAATAACAAATTCCATTGCACCTTGTTGAGAAGCAAAAACAGTTTTGCAATCCTCGCAAGCTTGTGCATAAAACTCTTTATCTGAAAGTAATTTTGCCATATAATTTGTTAATTCTTGCGGAGTTTTTACAACTTTACCTGCTTTTGAGCGACCTAAAATCCAATAAATATCTCTGAAATTATGGATAGATGGGCCAGAAATCGCCGGTTTGTTATAAACAATTGCTTCAAGCGGGTTGTGACCTCCGGTTTTGTTAAAACTTCCGCCAATGAATGCAAAATCACAGATTTGATACATTTTGCTAAGTTCGCCCATCGTGTCAAGAATAATGATTTCGTTATTTTCAAAAGTGTCATTATTGGAGCGCTGACCGAATTTCAAACCTGTTTTTTGGGTTAAACTTTTTACTTCGTTCAATCTCGTTAAATGTCTTGGCGCAATTAAAAGTTTGATGTCCGGAAAATCTTTTTTGAGTTTGGTAAAAGTGGTTAAAACAATCTCGTCTTCCCCCTTGTGGGTGCTTCCTGCTATAATGATTCTGTTTGATCCTTTTCCGATTTCTATATCTGCACTAATTCTTTTTACATCGAATTTGAGGTTCTTCATAACCTGTGTTTTGCTTTCAGGTGCGCCAATTTGAATGAATTTATTCTTATCTTCTTCGCTTTGTGTAAGGATTTCAGTATAGTTTTTGAATAATTCTTTGAAAAATCCCTTTAAAAATCTGTATGATTTGAAAGTTGCATCAGAAATTCTACCGTTGATTACAAAAAGTGGTATATTTTTGTTATGGCAATATGCTGCAAAAGTAGGCCACAATTCTGTTTCAGCAATCAAAACAACGCTAGGATTAATCTTGTTTAAGAATTTTTCTACGCAAAATGTAATATCGAATGGAAAATATGTAATAAAGTCTGCGATATTATCATATTTTTTGTGCGCAATCTCTTGACCGGTCTTTGTTCCGGTGGTTACAACAATTTTGTAGTTAGGAAAGGTTTCTTTTGTTTTTTTGATTAAATTTTCAAGAGCAATGACTTCTCCAACAGAAACTCCATGAAACATAATAACTTTATCACCCAAATCAGGAGCATCAAAATCTCCGAATTTTTCTTTCCATCCGAAAGATTTTCCCTCGATTTTTCTAACTGCTGCATATACAGGTAACGAGATTATGAATAAGATTGTTGATAAAATTCTATAAATAAGCATGCCATGATTATAGCATAAAATCTATTGTTGGATGTTAATAACAGATTTATTTAAGTGAAAGTTATGCGCCCATTTCAACACATGTTTTTCCCTATTGACAAGTTTTTTAAAAAATCTTAAAATACTGGTATGGCTATAGCATATTTAAGTTTAGGCTCAAATAAAGGTGACAGAATTGGATTTGTGCAACAGGCAACAAGTCTTTTGAATGCTGCTGACGGGATTTCTTTGATTAGAACTTCTGCTTTTTATGAATCTGAACCGTGGGGAATGGATACTAAAAACTGGTTTGTAAATGCAGTTGTCGAGATTAAGACAACTCTTTCTCCGCAAAGATTATTGAATGAATGTCAAAGAATTGAGGCTCAATTAGGGCGTAAACGTGATATTGAGGCGAAAGGTTATCAAGATAGAACAATAGATATTGATATTTTGTTTTATAGTAAAGAAATTGTGAATGATGAAAACTTGACAATTCCTCATAAATATTTGCATTTGAGAGCTTTTACGCTAGTGCCATTGTTGGAATTAATTCCAAATTTTGAACATCCTGTTTTGCATAAAACAATTACTCAATTGCATGATGATTTAGAAAATCCTGAGATGGTGTTTTTGTATGGTACAAGAGTTGAAATCTAAGGTTGTAATTGTTGGTGGCGGCCCAGCGGGGTGTATATGTGCGTATTTTTTGCAAAATGATTTTGAGGTTACTGTTATTGAAAAAAATTCTCCTCTAAAAACTCTTTTGCCTACAGGTGGTGGGCGATGCAATCTGTGTCATGCAGAATTTGATTTTAAAGAGTTAGCAAAAAATTATCCCAGAGGCGAAAAGTTTTTATATTCTGTTTTTTCAAAATTTTCTACATCTGATACGATTGAATTTTTTGAAAAAATTGGAGTTGAAACTTATGTACAAGAAAACCTGCGAGTTTTTCCGCAATCTAATAGTGCCAAAGATGTTAGAGAACACTTTTTGAATAGTTTAAACAAAGTTAAATTTGTGAGAGAAAATGCGTTGAGAGTAAATGTTTTAGAAAACGGATTTTCTGTTGTGACTGATATGGGTGCGTATAAAGCGGATTATGTGGTTATTTCTACTGGTGGACATTCTACTTTTGATTTGATTAAGATGTTGGGGCATAAGATTGTTACTCCAAAACCTGCACTTGTCGGTCTTTTGACAAAAGAAGATTTTTCTTCTATTAGTGGAGTAGTGATAAATGATGTTTTGTTCACACACAGGGGAATTTCAGGTCCGAAAATTTATACGATTTCGTCATTGAGAGCTAGGGACAATTTCCCATATAAATTAAGTTTCAACTTTATTGATGATATTGATTTGCAAGATTATTTAAACCAAAATCCTCATAAATCTATTAGGAATTTGATTGCGGAATTTGTCCCAAAATCTTTTGCGGATTACGTTTTATATAATTTGAAAATTGAAGCTGAAACGAAATGTCACAGAATTGATGGTAAAACAAGAGATAAAATTCTTGATAAGTTGCACAATTTTGAGGTTACAGTGACCGGAACTTTCCCTGATGGAGAAGTTGTGACAGCTGGAGGAGTAGATTTAAAAGAAATAAATTCTAAAAATATGGAATCCAAAATTGTTCCGCATATTTATTTTTGCGGAGAAGTTTTGGATATTGACGGTTTTTGTGGAGGTTTTAATCTCCAAAACTGCTGGTCAACCGGTTATGTTGCCGCACAAGGAGTTATAAACACTTCTATTGTATAAAACTTTTCCAATATGCTTTTGAGTTGTCGTCAGGATTTATATCTATGCTCGCCCAATATGCACAACATACTCCGTTTGTTATTGAGTCAGTTTCTTTTTTTGTGCAAGTACAAGAATGATTATTACCTAAAACAGCACTTCCGTTTATTTGATCATTTATTGTTTGAGGATTGCCTATTGGAATGATTTTTCCATCTTTTGTTGGTCTAAAACTAAATATATCAACTCCCAATTGATTTGGTCTTTTATAATAACCATTTACGTCTACTGAAATTATTGGACATTTATAGTTTGAAATTCCAAATTCAAAATAAAAAGTTCTTTTTTGAATATCAACCGCACCTCCGTCATCAAATAAGGTTTGTGGAACTGTTTTAGTCCCAGTAAGATTTTTGATTTGGTTAGAACCTAAAATTTGAGATTTAGATGTCCCATCACCTGTATAATATTTTATAAAAGCATCGCTTGTAGCTTTAGATGAGGCGTAACCGCTTTTAGTTTCATCATACATCTGCCAATTATATTCACAAATGTTCATATCATAATCTTTTATAAAATTTTGGTTAACTTGTTGCAGTTCACTATATGCCTTTTTAAACTGTGTTTTCAATACAGTTTTTCTATGGTTTGCAATAAGTGCCGGCATTGTCATAGCCGCAACAACACCTATTATGCCGAGAGTGATGAGAACCTCAGCTAGAGTGAAAGCGGCAGATTTAAGTGAAAAGTGAGAAGTGAAACGTGAAAAGTCCGTATCGTTATGAATAAGTGAATGGTGAGTGGTGAATAGTGAGTAGACCTTATCGGTAAAGTTATTTTGGTTCATATCTCCAAAACATGTCATTGCGCACTTGTTGCGCAATCTTTTATTAGTATTTTCCACTGTGATTTGTTTGTTTTTCATGAATTAAACTCCTTAAATTAATAAGATTTATTAAATAATATAAGTCAGTAATGATATATTATATATCATTACTGAGTTAAAATGTCAAATCGATTTAATATTGCTAAAATCTAATTATGCTAAAGAATAACCTATCAGCTATTATGGGAGCTAAGCGAATAAAAATATACGAATTGGAAAAGATATCCGGAATTAGTCGTAGCACTATTACCAGATTGTATTACAATCAAACTAATACAGTGAGTTTTAATACAATCGAAAATATTTGCAAAGCGTTGAACTGTACTCCTGGCGACTTGTTTGAAGTTGTTGATTAGCCTTGAATTTTTCCGCTTGCTAACATCTCTTGTTTCAAGTCCTCTTTTACTTGGAAACCTTCGTTGTTTTTGTCAAATTTTCTCATAGCAACCATAAGTGCTGGAGCCAAAACACCCAATGCTCCGATACAAGCTCCGATGTTTAGAATGATTGAACTTCTTTTTGCTTTTTTAACGTTTTTCAAGAAAGCTTCAATTGACTTGTCTTTTACATCTGTTGCTTTAAAGTTTTCAAATTTTTGGCTTAATTTTTTTAGTTTGCTTGCTACTCCTTGAAATTCGTCATAATCAATAAATTGTCTGTAATCTACGTCATCTGCTTGAGTGGCTTTTTTTAGTGTTGGGATGATGTCAGACATTTTAGCCATTTTTACAACAAAATCATCCGGGTTGTTGTGGATATAATCAAGCATGCTGTTATAAGAATTTAGTTTCAAAACCTTTTCAGAACTTTTTACAAGAGAACCGTCTTTGAAAGCTTTTGCCAAATCTTCGCTTTCAATAACTCTTGCATCCAAATCAATTGCAACTGGTTTTTGAGTATTCTTTTCTGCTCTGTTTTCTAGAAATTTTTGAATAGGTTTGCTTGCAAAATACATAAACGCCCAGAAAGAACCTTCTTTGATTGCATAACCGGCAAGTTCTTGTTTATTCCTTGATTCTGCAAGTCTTTCTGCGGTAATTGAACCATCTAAAATCATAAGATTTTTTACCGGATTGTACATAAATTCTGAAATACCTCCGGTAAATGCAGGTTGGTCTTGGGTTTTATTTTGGTGTAAACCATTAAATGCTGCTTTGTTTGCAGGTTTTGTATATAAAAATTTATCTTTATTGTCTTTGTTTTCAAGCTGCATCTCTTTGAGAATTTCTTTTTGAGCAGCTTTTTTTGTTTGTAAGTGTCTATATTTTGTTAAACCTGCGTATGAAAGGATTGTTAATGCGGTTGATACTACGAATTTACCCATTGCAAGATTTTTGCTGAATTTAGGGTTTTTAGTAGCATTTATAATGCTCTCTTTGATAGAAGAATCTGCGTAATTGATGGTTTTGTTTATAAGTTTTTTTCTTTTTTTAGAAAAATTTCTAACATCAAAATTAGGATCAATTTTTAATGCTTTGTATAATGTGAAATCTAATAACTTTTTATATGCCGGAATACCAAAAAGCCAAATAGCTTGCGTTCCGAATTCATCTAAAAATCTGTCTTTACCTTCTAATTCATCGCCTGTGATGTATGAACCTGCTGTCAAGCCTACACTGTTTGCGATATCTTTTATTGCCATAGGAACAAGCGAATTACTGTTCCCGAGTTTTGAATATATATAACTAGCTGAAATTGCCGGAATCATTTTAACCTTTCCGTGACATAATGCCACTCAATAATTAAGTACTATAGACCCCAAATTAAGTTCATTAATTTGACGATAGGGGCATTCGCCTTTATTATTGAATTTCGTCGGATATTTCTGTGCATTCTTCTACCTTTCACTTTTACTGTAAGTATCATCAATATAAATATTTGCCTGTTTGGCGGGGGATATTTACGATTATTAACATAAGAAAATGACCTTTCGGGGGGAAAGGTCTTGTTAATGAAAAAATCTATTCACGACAACAAATGAGCGTGCTTTACAACAAGCCTTTCATAGTTCTCACAATTCGTCGTAATTGGTTCATAATAATCATACTTTTATGATACACTAAAAAATTTTTTTGTAAAGATGTAAATTTTTCTTAAAAAAGTGGTAAAAATTTCGATTTTTGAGTTTTCGTCAAAAGTATGAAAATTCAAAATAATAACAATTTGTCTTTTAATGGAATAAAAATTTCTAGTGCAAAATTTGAAGATGTTCGGGAGGTTGCGTTTGATTTGAAGCGTGCCGGTTTTTTAAGTCTTGGGCATAAGACAATTTATTGTAACAATAATATTAATGATAAAATGAAAGCAGCACGACAGATAAGACAACAAAGCGAATTTTTTGACAGAGAATTTGGTGCAGTGTTTTTTCCATGGAGTAATGAAGCATATATAATGGCAAGTCCATGTTATGAGCAATTGATGTTCCCTATGATAAAACAATATGATAAGGATGCGGTTTTGAACCTTTTAATATAATTATAAAGTCTAAATCGTTTTAGATAGGTTATGCACGAAAATCTTTTAGGAAATTTTCTTCTTTTGTATCAAGTCCGCTATAAATTTCGGAGTTGCTTTTTGTGTTTGGAGTAACAATATTTTTTAATGTTTTTAAGAGAACATTTGTGATACTTTCATCTTTGTCATAATCAAAATCGCAAGAGCTTACATATCTTGATCCAATTTTGTTGTTTTCGTATGCCCATTTGCTATCAAACTTATCTACAATAAATACATTACTATGTGGTTTAGTAAGGTCAAGGCTTTTAGGATTTGAATGTAGAGTGAATTGGTAATATTTTCCAATAATTTCCCCAGAAGGTGTTTTTAAACCTGTTTTGTGAACTAGGCTTGTAGTTAGTGATAAAAAATTTTTATCAAAATTTGAAGTCAATTTAACTAACAAATTTTGTAGTTCAGGGGTTTTGTTTTCTTTCATGCAATTTTTGGCAAATTCTCCCCAATAATCTTTCGTTCCAATCGTTTTGCTATTATAAACACAATTTACACTCGGTAGTTTGGATTTAAAACTTGTGTTTTTATTATTTGAAAAAGATGTAATTGGTTGAATTTGCATGATTATCTCCCCTTTTTTTATAATTTTAACACAAAAAAATAACACCCCTTCGGGTGTTCTTCTTTTTTATAAAATACCCCCAAGCGAATTCGAATCGCTGTCTACACCGTGAAAGGGTGTTGTCCTAGGCCTCTAGACGATGGGGGCTTGGTTCTTTCGACAAAATCTATCTTACATGAAACAATTTTAAATGTCAACCATTTCTTTTAAAAATTTTTTAAAAAATTTTTTTGTGTTACTTTTTCAATAATATATATATAGTATTGAAAGTTTTTTGTTTTTTGTCTATAATGTTTTTATAAGAGAGAGATAGGAGTAATATAAATGTTCGAACGTTTTACGGAAAAAGCTATAAAAGTAATCATGTTAGCTCAAGAAGAAGCGCGCAGGCTCGGACACAACTTTGTTGGTACTGAACAGGTGCTTTTGGGGCTTATCGGGGAAGGTACCGGTGTTGCCGCAAAAACTTTGAAATCTATGGGGGTAACATTAAAAGATGCCAGAGCGGAAGTCGAAAAGATTATTGGCAGAGGTTCAGGCTTTGTTGCAGTTGAAATCCCATTCACTCCACGTGCTAAAAGAGTGCTTGAATTGTCATGGGATGAAGCTAGGCAGTTAGGTCACAATTATATTGGAACCGAACATCTTCTTTTAGGATTGATTAGAGAAGGTGAAGGTGTTGCTGCAAGAGTTTTAGAAAACTTAGGTGTTGATTTAAACAAAGTTCGAAGTAATGTTGTTAAAATGCTTGGAGAATCTAAACCACAAGCCGTTTCATCCGGAACATCCGGAGCATCATCTTCAACTGGTGGAAAAACTAAAACTCCAAGTTTGGATGAGTTCGGTAGAGATTTGACACTAGCTGCTCAAGAATTAAGACTTGATCCTGTTGTCGGTAGAGAAAAAGAAATTGAACGTGTAATTCAAATTCTGGCTCGTCGTACTAAAAACAACCCTGTTCTAATTGGTGAACCTGGTGTTGGTAAAACTGCAGTTGCTGAAGGTTTGGCAATCAGAATTGTTAATGCAGAAGTTCCTGATATTTTGGATGGTAAAAAAGTTATTCAACTTGATATGGGACTTTTGGTTGCGGGTACTAAATATCGTGGTGAATTTGAAGAACGTTTGAAAAAAATTATGGACGAAATTCGCCAAGCTGGAAATATTATTCTTGTAATTGATGAAATGCACACATTGATTGGGGCTGGTGCTGCAGAAGGTGCTATTGATGCTGCCAATATTTTAAAACCTGCATTATCACGTGGTGAAATTCAAGTTATTGGTGCAACAACTCTTGATGAATACAGAAAATATGTAGAAAAAGATTCAGCATTAGAACGTCGTTTCCAACCTGTAATTATTGACGAACCTACAGAAGAAGAATCAATTGAGATTATTAAAGGTTTGAAACCGAAATATGAAGAACACCACAAGTTGATTATTTCTGATGAGGCAATCGTTGCAGCGGTAAAATTGTCTAATAAATATATTACGGACAGATTTTTGCCGGATAAGGCAATTGATGTAATTGATGAAGCATCTTCAAAAGTTCGTTTGAAAGTTTCAAACTTGTCACCGGAAGGTAAAGAGCTTGAAAAAGAATTGCGTTCTATTATTAAAGAAAAAGAAGATGCAATCAGAAATCAAGAATTTGAAAAAGCATCTCAATTGAGAGATGACGAAGCCGACATGAAAGATAAAATTCGTGAAATGGCTCAAAAATATAGAGAAGAGCATGAGGCTAACAAACCGACTGTTACTGCAGAAAATGTTGCAGAAGTTATTGGAACAATGACCGGTATTCCTGTTACTAAGCTTACAGAAGGTGAAAGTGAAAGGTTGTTAAAACTTGAACAAACACTTCATGAAAGAGTAATTGGTCAAAATGATGCAGTTGTTGCGATTGCTAAAGCTATTAGACGTGCAAGAGTTGGTTTGAAAAGTCCAAACAGACCAATTGGTAGTTTTATCTTCTGTGGTCCTACCGGTGTTGGTAAAACAGAACTTGCAAAAGCTTTGGCAGAGGCAGTATTTGGGTCAGAAGATAATATGATAAGAGTTGATATGTCTGAATTTATGGAAAAACATTCAACTGCAAAACTTATTGGTTCTCCTCCTGGATACGTAGGTTATGATGACGGTGGACATTTGACTGAATTAGTTCGAAAGAAACCTTATAGCGTAATTCTTTTCGATGAAATTGAAAAAGCTCACCCAGATGTATTCAACATTATGTTGCAAATCTTGGATGATGGGCGTTTAACAGATGCTAAAGGTCGTCATGTAAACTTTAAAAATACAATTATCATCATGACATCTAATGTTGGAGCAAGTATGATTACAACAACATCAAAACTTGGTTTCTCAACAAGTGATGACGAATCAAAAGATAAATACGAAAAATTGAAAGAAACAGTTTCTGAAGAAATGAAAAAAGCATTCAGACCGGAATTCTTGAACCGTATTGATGAAACAATCGTATTTGCACACTTGAAACAAGAAGAAATAAGACAAATTGTAGATTTGATGTTGAAAGACTTGTTTAAACGATTAGCAGAAAGGGAGTTGTCTGTTGAGGTTACAGATGAGGTTAAAGATCATTTGGCTAAAAACGGATATTCTGAAGCTTACGGTGCAAGACCTTTAAGAAGGTTAATTCAACGTAAGATTGAGGACATGCTTGCAGAAGAAATTCTTTCTGGAAAATATTCAGCAGGTGATACAATTGTTATTAAGCTAGTTGATGACAAAATTGCTTTTGAGAAAAAAGCAAAGCGGGCAAAGAAAGAACAACCGGCGGAAACGTCAGAAGCAGCTAGTTAGTTTGAAAATTCCCCGTCATTATTGATGGGGAATTTTTTGTTTAAAGCTTGATATTTTTGAAAAAATAAGATAGATTATATATAGGTTATTTGAGTTATGGCGAAATTTCAGTATAGTGCATTAAAAAATAATAGTCAGATTATAAGTGGCGAAATTGATGCGGCAAATTATCGTGAAGCTCGTGAAAAAATTCGTCAATTGGGTTTTGTGCCAACAAAGGTTTATACTGAAGAAACAGCTCTTTCAGCTCCTGAGCAGGTTGAAATAAATAAAAATCAAGTTTCTGGTAAAAAAATTAAGCATTTGAGCTTACAAGAAAAAATTATCTTTACATCTGAATTGCAGGTGCTGCTATCTGCAGGAATTCCGATTATGGACGCCTTGCATTCTGTTGAGGTTAATACTCCTAAAGAAAAAATCCGTGTAATTTGCCAAAATTTGCAACATTGTATTATGAATGGCATGACTTTTGCGACAGCGTTGACTTCTTTGTATAACGAAACTTTTGGTTCTGTATATATCGGATTAGTTAAGACCGGTGAAGATGCCGGTGAACTTGATGAAACATTGGCAAGAATGCTTGTTTTGTTGAGAAAACAGGAAGATATTAAAGGGAAAATTATAAATGCGTCTATTTATCCGGCAATATTAATTGTGATAATGACAGGCGTTTTGATGTTGTTTTCAATGAAGGTTTTTCCGGCATTTTACGGTGTTTTGCAAATGGGGGCTGCTGATATTCCTATTTATTCGCAGATGCTGATAGGTTTTTGTGAATTTATAAATCAATTTTGGTGGCTTGTTTTGTGTGGAATTGGTGCTTTTTGCGGTGGTGTTTCTATTTTGTTTAAAAATCCTCAGTTTAAAGCAAAATGGGACAATTTTGTTTTAAAAATCCCTGTAATTTCCGATTTTATACAATACATAAATTTGTCTAATTTTATGATGGTTTTGCATATTTCTTATGATGCAGGGTTGCCTATTATGTCAGGGTTAGAGCTTTCTAATAAAACTGTCGGAAATTTTGTTATAAAGAAAAAAGTTTATAATGCCGTAAATATGGTTCGTAATGGTAGAAGTTTGTCAGAGGCGTTTGAGATGTCTGGTGCGATACCTCCGGCATTGATGAGCATGATTTCTGCAGGTGAAAAATCCGGCACATTAGGAAAAATGTTTAAAGATGCAGCACAAGTTATTGATAAGAAGGTTGATATGGCATTGAGTGCGATGATGAAACTATTTGAACCGACGTTAATTGTGGTTATGGGAGTAGT
>OJML01001487.1_pt1 | contig 12218 bp, 10 predicted proteins | sample 1597221 | NCBI WGS metagenome assembly OJML01 (sample SAMEA2452123, study PRJEB22498) | human gut metagenome | biome: human feces; feature: human gut; material: feces | place: Australia | collected 2012 | reverse complement strand
GGACAAATCGCCCCGTTAACGGCGGCGGAGATTGCCCAGAGCTACGGAATCCGCGTCTATACCGTGGGGGTAGGTACCATGGGTATGGCTCCCTATCCGGTGATCGACATGTGGGGACATCTCTCTTTCCAACCGATGAAGGTCGAGATTGACGAAAAGATGTTGAGCCTGATCGCCCAAATGACCGGCGGAAAATATTTCCGTGCAACCGACAACCGTCGTCTCAAAGATGTATATGACGAGATCAACCAACTGGAGCGTAGCAAAGTGGAGGTGGAGAACTTCACCCGTTATCAGGAACGTTTTACACTTTTCGTTGTGTTGGCGTTGATCCTGCTGGTCGGCGAATTCGCGTTGCGACAGACCTGGTTGAGGCGATTGCCTTAGTCCTCTGTTCAAGCGAAACGATTGATGAGCCGCTGTGCGTCAAATGTATGTGAATGGTTCTGCGGAGAGGTTTGATCTATATATATAGCATCGAATCTCCTTAAGAAGTAAAAAGTATCAAAACAATGTTCAGATTCGGAAGTCCGGAATATCTATATCTGCTTGTACTGCTGCCCCTGATGGTGGCACTGTTCATCTATGCCATACGGGCTCGCCAACGGGCGTTGGAACGTTTCGCAGATCGGGCTGTACTGCCGAAATTGATGCCGGAAGCCTCTCCAGCCCGCCTGAAATTGCGGTTCGTGTTGTTGTCCCTGGCCATGCTGTTTATGATTCTGGCCCTGGCTCGCCCGCAGTTTGGTTCAAAGTTGCGTGAGATCAAACGTCAGGGCATCGAGATCATGCTTGCGGTCGATGTGTCGAACAGTATGCTGGCCGAAGATTTCGAACCGAGCCGTCTGGAGCGAACCAAATATGCAATTGACCGGCTGACCGAAAAGTTGAACGAAGATCGGATCGGTCTTATCGTCTTTGCCGGTGACGCCTACGTGCAGTTGCCGATCACATCGGACTATGTTACGGCACGCAATTTTGCGCAGGAGATTTCCCCCTCGATGGTATCACGTCAAGGTACGGCGTTGGGAGCAGCGATCGATTTAGCTGCAAGTTCCTTCTCTGCAGGAAGTGAAGGAAGCCGGGTTATCATTCTGATCTCCGACGGTGAGAACCATGAAGATGATGCTGTGGCTGCCGCGAAAGCTGCCGCTGAACGGGGTATCAAGATCTATACAATCGGTATCGGTACGCCCGAAGGGGCCCCAATCCGGATCGGTGGAGACTTTATCAAGGATGCCGATGGGAAAATGGTGGTATCGAAACTCGATGAATCCACCCTCGAGCAGATTGCCATGGCTACCGGTGGCGGATATATTCGGGCAACGAACCGCAGCTTGGGATTGGATGAGATTGTCAAGCAGATCAACGAGGTGGAGCACAAAGATCTGACCGAATCGATCTTTGAGGATTTCAGCGAACAGTATCATTATCCGTTGTCGATTGCGTTGGTACTGTTGTTGGTCGAGCTGTTGATCCCGAATCGTCGCAGCCGGTTGTTGCAGCGGCTTAACATCTTCCGTAAAAAACGGGTCGAGGAGGATAATCTCGATTAGTTATCAGCCCGCAGTTTGCTCCGCACGTTTGTCTCACGGTGTGTCGCGAGAACCATTTCACTCGGAATATTTTTCACTTGGACTTTTTGAAGAGGGGTGTTTGTTTTGATCATACCTCCTCTATGTTTTTGGAAGGTGGGCTTTCCCCTCGGGTATAATTATTGCGAAAGGGCTGCACACAGACTTTCGTCTGGTGCAGCCCTTTTTATTGTTCAGGTCGGAAAACCGTGTCGGGTGGCGAGGAAAAGCTAACTATTCCGGAGCCATGCTGGCTATTCCGTAACCTCGTCGTAAACCAATTCGAAATCATCTACCCACATCTTGCTGTCACGGCTGCCAATGTAGTAGTCGCCGTAACGCGATGCCGAGATGACCAATACCAAGTGCGTCGGCACCAAATTGGTCGCATTATAGTTGAGCTTGATGGTGAATTGTTGCCATTCGCCGATCGTTTTGTCGAGTACAAGCTCTCCGTATGCAATGACGGCCGGACTGTTCGGATTGAAGAAGGTATTTTTATCACGTGTATCGACACAGATCGGCACTTCATTCGTCCCCAGCATCTTGTCGGCTGTCGTCTCCTTTTCGCAGACCCCGTACTCCTCCGGAGTCCAAGTTCCCAACGCCACATAGATGATGCCGTTGTCCGGATCCCCTTTGTTGATCGTTACCCCGGTCGGCTGACTGGTTCCTACATCGGTAATGGCCCCGCAATTGTATTTGACCCATCCCCGCAGTGCGGTCGGTCGCTGAGTAAAGGGGCGCCCAAAACCTACAATACCATTGGTGCCGCGTGTGTCCACATATTTTCCGACAAAGAGATTGCCTGCCGCCAGTTTGCCAATGCCGGCAATACCGGCTAACTTCGACTGCAGTGAGGCTGCATATTGCCCGGAGCTGCCCGGACGTTTGTCCGTTGTTTTATCGGTCAGGGTCTCTTTGACCACGGCAGCGCCGGTGTTACCCTTACCCCAGAAGGCGCCATCCCGAGTTGCTCCGGGATAGACAATATCGTTCTCGGTGCACCACTCTTCGAACCCTCCATTGGGCAGCGCCTGCTCGACATCCGTGGTGACGGTCGTTACCGGGGATTCATCCGCATCGGAATAGGCCACCAATTCGTAGGTGGTTTCGGGCTCAAGACCCGACAGACAGGTCTTGAAAGCACCTCCTGTAATCTCAACCTTGTCAGTCGGCACCGTAATCCATTCCTCGGCCCCCTGTTTGCGGTAACGGAAGCCCAAATCCGTGCCGGAACGTCCTTCTCCGTACAACCAAATGATCCGGGTCCAAACATCAACCTGTGAGAACTGCGCCGTAATCTCGGTCGGAATCACATACAACGACCAGCGTTCGGTCTCTCCGTGGTAGGTTACATCGATGGTGCGGTAGTTCTCAAACGAGGTGAGCTCACTCGGATCGGGAGTCATCGTCGTAATATCGGCCGGTCCCAGTTTCAAAGCCGTGATCTTGATCTGATCCATGTCGGTCCCCAGGGGAACATGGATCGTTGCGGTGTGGTGTTCAGCATCGAAGGTGGCAGCGCCAATCTGTGACTCCACCGTGAAGATCCGTTCGATTTGCTGTTCTGCCCGGATGGTCCACGGATAGTCCTGGTAGAGCGACAGGGTGACCGGCAAATCAGCACTCAAATCAAAGGTGCCCGGTACGGTAATCGAACTGCTACCCCCTTCGGTAATATCCAACTGGTTGATCTGTACAGCTTTGATATTGGTCTTTTCATCCAGGTGCAGGGTGACAACACGCGATTTCTGATCGATGTCCGAAGCCTCGCAGGTAAACCCCTCTCCCTGAACGCCGAGTATGTCAAGCGTCACAACCGGATAGGGAATATCATTTTTGATGCAGGAGACCAAAACCAGAACTGAAACGTAGAGTAATATGTGGCAGAACCTATTCATGCGTGGTTACAAAAAGAAGTTGACACCGATACGAATATTGGCCAAATTGAGGCGAAACAGCATCTTTGCCGTTTCACGCGAACCGATTACCTTTCCCTTATCGTCGCTTTGGGTCACTTTGGTGTATTGCAAACCTCCCAAACCGAAGGAGATCGTGCTGCAAACATTCGGAAAGATAAAGACCGAACATCCCGGATTGAACGAAAATTTGAACTGTTGCGTGTTGCTGTGCGTATATTTCATCTGATCGTTCGACTTGTAGGAGAAGGTCGATTTACCAGCCTTGTATGAGGCCTCCAATTCGGCAAAAACACCGAAGTGCCCCTTGTTATCAATCGCGGCGTAAGATCGCATGAACAAGCCGAACGAGGCGGATTGATTATCCAAGTGAATATCCGACAGATCGATGTTCATATCGTTGGCAGAACCGAGATTCAGGGTAGCGTTGCCTATATCGCCCTTAGCCTTAGAGTACCCGAAACGTGCCCCGATTCCCAAATTGTTTTTGAGGAAAAATATGAACGAAGGGTTGATCGTAAAGAGACTCCCCTTGAAGTTCAGGTTGTCGAAGATCAGCATGTAGTCGGTGTCGTCGCTGTTGATCGCTCCGTAAGAGACCGTTAAACCTACGGCAACCTCATTTTTGAAAATATAGGGGATTCGATTGATCTCGCGATCCATACGACGACGGGTCGGCAGGAAATGCCGCTTTTCTCCAACTGTCGGGGTGAGGGCGTGAATCGAGTCTTGACCTGGCTGCAGCTGAGTCGGCATTTGGTCAACTCTCGGTACGGTCATCATTTTTGCTCCCGTCTCAGGCATCGACTCCATGGGACGAAGTTCGGTCGAATCGACTGCGGGCTGCGACGTCGATGAACTCCGGCTATCCACCGTAGCAGAACGATCCAACAAAGCGGTACCAGCAGCGTGCTTAAGCGTGTCGGTCGTATCGGTGTGGCCCGTTGAATCTTTCCGGTTGGGGGTCTGTCCGTTTTTACGCGCTTTCCTCTTTTTATCTTTGGGCTGGGCGGTTTCATCCATCAGCAGTCGGCGTGAACCCTCAGCAATAATTGTTGTTGTAGTGCTACTTGTTGTTTGTAAATCAAGGTCTTGGTGCGCTTCCTCGTGGTTCAATGCCAACGTGTCCGTCCAATCCGATGCGGTGTCCTGGATAGAGGGCAGTGCATCCCTGCTATTCAAACCTGTCATCGGAGATGATGTCCGCTCGGAAGCCGCTGTCAAGGTGGTCGTCAGGGCAAATATGCCGGTCAACACCAAGGTGATATGTCTTAAGCTCTGTTTCATTGTGTCGCCGGATTAGAGGTAAAAAGCAACACCCAATCCGATGGAGAAGATGTTGACCTTGAAATTCATGGTGCTTAAATTACGCTTGCCTACCGTAACCTGGTTGTGAACCTGCTTGACCTGATTGTAGGTGAAACCCAGCACGCCCACGTTCAATTCGACCGCCATGTTGTTGGTGGCAAAGGCAACCAATCCCGGTGAAATGCCGATCGAATAGATTTTCCCCGTTTCGTAGGTTCCCCGAATGGGACTATCGGCTGCAAATTTCGCTTGCGAACGGCCCATCCCTAGTTGTGTCTCGTTGAATATGGCAAAGCGCTTGTTATTCCCCAGTGGAATGTACTGTCGCCAGATCAACGAGGCCTGGTAGGTGTGTTTCAATGAGTAAAAGTAGTCCGCTTTCAGATCAACCCCTGTATCATCGTCCCCTAACTGGATGCTACCGTTGTCAATGCGTAAAAATGTGCGGGCATATGAAAACCGTATGCCCACGACCATGTTGTTACTTAGTGCATACCCCAAGGCTGGAGCCACTTTGATTGTGTGCCCTTCGGAGTCGATACCGTCAATGACTACGACTATATAAAGTCGCTGGTGGTTTTATCCACAGACGACATGGCGAACTGGATATACCATGGCAGGATAGAAGTCGACGAAATAGCGCCGTGGATAGCAAATTCATGGGCACCGTCCATCGTTTCCCGCGTTGAGGAAGACGGTCTTACGCACTTCTATCTGTACTTCTCGAACGGCGGCGGCGGTGTGGGAGTTATTACTTCCACCGACCCGGTAGGTCCGTGGTCTGACCCTCTCGGCGCACCGCTGGTTTATCAGAATATGCCGGGGCTTGAGAATTGCCCTGCGCCGTTCGATCCGGGCGTCTGCATTGATGAAAACGGCACAGGCTGGCTTTCTTTTGGCGGCGGAAATCCTGCGGACGGCGGCGGTGTTATACATACCAATGTGCCTAAGATAGCACGTCTGGGCGCGGATATGCTTTCGTTTGACAGCGAGTTCGTTTCTATTGACGCCCCGTATTTCTGTGAGGCAAGCGAGCTGAATTACATCGACGGCACCTATTATTACACCTACTGCAACGACTGGCAGAACCGCAGCAAATGGGACCGCAAGGACATTCCTGCGCCGCCTACATGCAGTATGGCATACATGACCACAAAAACTCCCCTTGACGCAGACAGCTGGGAATACAGGGGTGCATATTTCTACAATGCCGGTCAGAATGCCGACGGCGAATCCGGAATGCGCTGGGCCAACAATCACACGCATTTCTGCGAGTATCAGGGAACGAACTACATTGTCCACCACACGCTCCTTCTTGAAGAACTGGCAGGCGGCACAGCAGGTTTCCGCAGCATTATGGTTGATTATCTTCCGATGAATGCGGCTGACGGAGAGATCCCGATAACTGCCGCAACGCGTCATGGCGTATCTCAGATAAAGCTTCTTGACCCCTACGCTGAAAACAGCGGCGCGGTTATGTTCACGTCTGCCGATATAGGTTACACCGATGGTAACGACCCTGCCGCAAAGAGTAAGGCAGACGGCGCATGGATCTATGTAAAGGGTGCGGATTTCGGTTATGGCGCTTCCGCTTTCACTGCTGATGTTAAAGGCAAGGGCAGAATCGAGGTTCGCCTTGACAGCATTTCCGGCGAGGCAGTATCTTTCATTGAATTTGACAACGCTGATTATGCTAAGGTTCGTTCTGCTGAATTCAGTCAGTTTGACGGCAGAAATCACAATATCTATCTGGTATTTTCCGGCGCTGATATTGAACTGAGATCGTGGCAGTTCACAAAGGGCAGCGAGGAACTCCGTCCCGAGGAGAACATCTCAGATACCGAGATAAAGTACGAAACTCTTATACTTACCGGGCAGGCTGTAAATCCCGGTCCAAGTCCGTCGGCAGTTGTCGAAATGACCGGTGACGGTGAGTATTCCGTGAAGTCCACCTCATTTGAAAAAGACAGCGAGTTGCTTAACTTCGGCTTCATCAACGTTGACCCGGACGCGAAATACAAGGTACATGTCAAGTCCATAGGTCTTGAAACTGAAAACGGTATTGTTGAAGTCCCTGTAAACGCAGATCTTGACCCGTCAAGCGAATCCGCAAATGGGCTTGCTAACGGCTGGATGGGCGCTGAGATAGGTTCCGTGGTTTACGGCACCGAGGAATGCGGAATAGTTGCCGCAGAAACCACTGTCGACTGGATAGGCTACCGTTTTGCACTCGTAATAAACGGTGAGGAAGTTCCCTTTACATCAATAACCTACAATCTTGAAATAAGTAATCTTATCCTTGATTAAGGTGAAAAATCATAATTTTGGAGGATCTTTAATGAACCGTGTTTCTGTTGTTAAAATCATAGGAATCATAGGATTGGTTATTTCAATGCTATTGAGCGGATGTACCACTAGCATTACGGATAACAATGGTTCCGGAAACGACCTTACAGCAACAGAGGTTATCCGGCTCATGGGCAACGGAATAAACCTCGGCAACACGCTGGAGGCATACAATCACAAAAGCTATGTGGATTCAGGAGTAAACCCCACTTCCTTTGAAACGCTCTGGGGACAGCCCGTCACCACAAGGGATATGATAGACGATATGAAAGCCCTGGGCTTCGATACTCTCCGTATTCCTGTGGCATGGACCAATGGCATAAATTACGAGAGCGGAGATTACACCATTGACGAGCGGCTCATGAACCGTGTCGACGAGGTAGTCAATTATGCTCTTGACGCTGATATGTATGTTATACTGAACGACCACTGGGACGGAAGCTGGTGGGGAATGTTCGGCTCCGGTGACGAGGCAGTTCGTGAAAATGGAATGGCACTTTATAAGTCCATATGGACGCAGATATGCGAGCATTTTTCCGATTATTCCTACAAGCTGATATTTGAATCCGCAAATGAGGAACTTGGCGACAGACTCAACGATGGCGAAGTCACCGGAACAGACGGAGTTCTCAGCGAGGACGAATGCTACGAAACAACGAACAGAATTAACAGCGAATTTGTTAAGCTGGTACGTTCGACCGGCGGCAAAAATGCAGACAGATTCCTGCTTATCGCAGGGTACAACACCGACTTCAGGAAAACATGCGATGACAGATACCAAATGCCTGAGGACACTGCAAAGGACAAGCTTCTGCTTTCAGTGCATTATTACACGCCGTGGGACTATTGCAGTGACAGCACTGTAAACCAGTGGGGATCTCCCGGCGATTACGAGGAGCAGAATTCCCTTTTTCAGATGCTGACTAAATTCACAGACCAGGGATACGGCGTGGTTATAGGCGAATATGCCGTTATGGGTGCGGCGGATAAACCCGATAGGGATAAGTTTTACGCCAATCTTCTGGATAACTGCGACTTGTATAATTACTGCCCCGTCCTCTGGGACTGCAGCGATTTTTACAAAAGGGTCCTCAGAAAAACTACCGATGAAAACATAGCAAGGCTGTACAGCGACAGACGCGCTTCGACCGAAGAAGGCAAGGATTATTCCGAGATCCGGTCTGCCGCAAGGGAGAGATTGGACAAGTCGATAAAGGCGGCTGAAGACGAATTTATGGCGGGCGTATCCATTCCGGCTTCTGATGATACCGCAGTGGCATGGATAATGTACCAGAGTCTTGATTATTCAGTTCAGTACTGTGTCGGCAACAAGTACGACCCGACGGATATGACTCTGGGTATCGTTGCAGACAATGCTGAGATAACCGGTGAGGGAACCTACACCGTCAGTCTGGATTTCTCGGATTGCGGTATTGCAAGGGGAGTGTTTTTCTCGGCTCTAGGGATTTACAACGGCGAGAAGCTCTTCCCGGGTTATACTATCTCTATTGATGAGGTTAAGGTAAACGGCGAAGTCCGTGAGCTATCCGGCAAGGAATATACCTGTTCCGATGACGGTAACTGCACGAGAGTAAACCTCTATAACCAGTGGGTAACATCTGTCCCCGATGACGTCAGATGCGCCGACGGCGACACTTCCGGTCTGTCCGCGACTGTTCTTTCCGTCAAAGACGATGAGATACTTTCGACGCTGGAAATAACATTCACTTATTCAGCGCCATAAATCAGATTACCTGTGATATTCAAAATCTAAGCCGACGGATTCCATCAGCACAGTGATCCGTCGGCTTATGTGTCAAGGCATTGGAGGAACCGTTATGAATTATACAAAATCAGTTGAAAAATGGGGCGTTTTCGAGTTTTACTCTGAGGGAACCACCGCTGGCAACCCATTCCTGGAACGCGGTATCACTGCGCTATTTGAAAGCGATTCCGAGCGCAAAACCGTCAATGGTTTTTACGATGGGAACGGAATATACAAAGTAAGATTCATGCCATCGTTTGAGGAAGAATACCATTTTACGGTCTGCGGGAATTTTTCTGACAGGAAATACGAAGGAACTTTTTCTGTCACGCCGCCGTCGGAAAATAATCACGGCTGCGTAAAGGTACATAACAAATATCATTTTCAGTATTCCGACGGAACACCTTATTATCCTGTCGGCACGACCTGTTATGTATGGAATCTGCAAAGCGATGACCTTATCGCGCAAACTCTTGAAACTCTGAGAAATTCCCCGTTCAACAAGATACGTTTCTGCGTATTTCCTAAAAGCTACTGCTACAATTCACGTGAGCCGCGCTCCTATCCATACGAGGGTACTCCGGTTGACGGAAGTGCTATCACAGAGGACAATGTGTGGGGCTACGGTCCGGACTCCAAGGGCAACAACTGGGATTTTGAGAGGTTTAACCCCAAGCATTTTCAGCATATTGAATACTGTATCTGCGAGCTTCAAAAGCTGGGTATTGAGGCAGATATTATCCTCTTTCACCCGTATGACCGCTGGGGCTTCTCAACAATGACACCGGAGTACAACGAACTTTATCTGAAATACACGGCGGCAAGGTTTTCGGCTTTCAGAAATGTATGGTGGTCATTTGCTAATGAATATGACCTGATAAAAAGCAAGAGCATTGAGGACTGGGAACGATATGCGCAGATAATCGTAGAAAGCGACCCGTATGATCACCTGCGATCAATACATAACGGTAATCAGTTTTACGATCATACAAAGTCATGGATAACGCACTGCAGTATTCAGCGTTCTCCGGAGGGAACATCCGAGTGGAGAAAAAGCTATGGCAAACCGATAGTAATTGACGAAATGCTATACGAGGGAAATATTCAGTATGCGTGGGGGAATATTTCGCCGCAAGAGCTTGTTCGGAGGTTCTGGGAAGCACTTTGCCGCGGCGGCTACGGTGGTCATGGCGAAACCTACATAGACGATAAGGCGATATGGTGGTCTCATGGCGGAGAGCTTAAAGGTGACAGCCCGGAAAGAATAGCTTTTATGCGAAAAATACTTGAGGAAGCTCCGGACGGCGGATTGCGACCCAAAAACATGGAATGGGACGAGATATGTGTGGTTCCGGAAGATGATAATCTAGCTGATGAAACCGGTTATCACCTGTTTTATTACGGGATTTCGCGTCCGGGATTCAGATATTATCATATTGACGATAATAATATATACACCGTCGACATTATAGACACATGGAACATGACGGTTGAGAATGTCGGAAGTTTTAAGGGACGTTTCAGAATTGATTTGCCCACAAGAGAGTATCTTGCGGTTAGAATTAAGAAAGCAGAGGATGAGAGAGAATAATGTTCGCCACGATATGTTTTTGGCTGACAGACCTCTGCGCGATAAATCGGAGGCTGAATGCTTTTTTTCCTTATGGATAAGCCATTGGCGAGATATTCGTCCTCCAGATTGAAGCGGATTTCAAGCTGTTCGACATTGAAATCTGCCTGGAAATTTCGCCAAGTGCGATTAAGTATGTAAGGATTATCTGTGCGGCGGCTTCGCCTTTGGCATTATGTCTTTGGCACGGCGGTGTTCGGTGCGCCTTTGGACATACATCTGTGCGAGGTCGGGATTATTCCGAAAAATATCGTTCACCTCGTCAATCTTTGACCGTAATACACGGCAGTTATTCTCTGCCTGCTGTAATCGCTCTTTCAGAGTAGGTTTGAGCGCCGCCGCCAAATCCTCGCAGGAGCCGCTGTATTCAATCAGCTTTGGACGGCAGCCTAACGGCACATCATTATTCCACTTGCAGAAACCGTCTACAAGTTCGGTGTGGTTTTTAAGCGTTTCGTAAGTGTTGCTGATACTGCCGCCGTATTTGGTATGCAGGAATTAGCTTTACACATTTTACTCGAAATTTTTGAGCAGCAGTGCAATCCGTACTTCTTCTGCCGCGGGTGTAAAACAGCTCGTTCTTCATTCGTGTAACCAGCCCACGAATACTTTCGCAGCGGGCGTTGTCATGACATCTCCCTCCGGCACTGTTCATGCTCTGCTTTACTCCATACTCGTTAAGCATGGTTCTGTATGAAGCGCTTGTGTACTGGCTTCCGCGGTCGGAGTGGAGTACCGCACCGCAAAATTCGGTATATGCTGCCGCTGTATTTTCGACAGTTGCAGCGCATAACTCGGCTCTCATGTTGTCGTCCATTGACAGCCCTATTGCAGTTGGTTTTTCAGACTCATTTTGCAAAAACCTCCCTGTGTCTGACGAGTTATCTTCTCTTCCCACAGGTATGTCGCGAGTAAAGATAGACTGCTATCTGACGGCAATAAATCCCGGTACAGGAGACCATCACCTTGAAAAGCTGCCTGCCGATGAATACGACAGGCTTGTCAAGGAATATTACAGTAACAATGATGTTTATTCTCAACGCCTCTATTTGCCTGAAATTTTGTGGCTTCTATAGTGAAAATAGATTATTTAGCTCCCAGCTGTGAACTAAAGCTCGACAAATGGCTTTATAATACGATTTATGGTCTGTAAATAAAAAATATAATTTTTTTTATTTTTTTTTGAAAAAAGTATTGACAAATTAGACTTCTCGTGCTATAATAATATAGTCGTCAGGGACAAGAGATAAAAACTTAAAAACCTGATGGAATAAAAAAATGAGATGCTGCTATGGCTCAGTTGGTAGAGCACATCCTTGGTAAGGATGAGGTCATCGGTTCGACTCCGATTAGCAGCTCCATTTTTTTTGGAGAGGTATCGAAGTGGTCATAACGAGGCGGTCTTGAAAACCGTTTGGGGGCAACTCCACAAGGGTTCGAATCCCTTCCTCTCCGCCATATAACGAAAGAACCGCATTGCTGTGCGGTTCTTTTATTTTTATCCCCGAAAAATCCCCGAAAAACAGCAAAAAAAAATTAATCCGGGGAGATCTTGTCGAGGATAGCGACGGCGCGTTCCTCCTCCCGGGGGTAAAGGTGGCTGTATGTGTTCCAGGTCATCTCCACGTCGGCTACCTCTACCACGGCTTCCTGTCCGTCGATATTCAATGTGA
>OJML01001479.1_pt1 | contig 12254 bp, 14 predicted proteins | sample 1597221 | NCBI WGS metagenome assembly OJML01 (sample SAMEA2452123, study PRJEB22498) | human gut metagenome | biome: human feces; feature: human gut; material: feces | place: Australia | collected 2012 | reverse complement strand
AGAATGGGACAGAAGAAGGCTCCTTTTTACAGAATTATCGTAGCAGATTCCCGTTCCCCCAGAGACGGTAGATTCATCGAGGAGATCGGTACCTACGATCCTTCCACCGATCCTTCCACTTTCAAGATCAATGAAGAGCTGGCTAAGAAGTGGTTACAGAACGGTGCTCAGCCTACCGAGCAGGTTGCTAAGCTTTTCAAGGTTGCAGGAATCGAGAAATAAGTTCTAAATATCTATTCATCGGAGGTGGATTATGAAGGAACTAGTAGAAGTAGTTGCAAAGGCACTCGTTGATAATCCGGATGAAGTAGTTGTAACTGAGAAGACAGAAGGAAAAAATATCGTCCTTGAACTTCATGTAGCTGCGTCCGATATGGGTAAGGTGATCGGTAAGCAGGGACGTATTGCAAAAGCAATCCGCTCCGTTGTGAAAGCAGCATCATCCAAAGACAACACAAGAGTGGACGTTGAGATCGTTTAATTTCGAATTGAGAGATCCCTGACGTTGAGCGGAGAAACATACAGGCGTGTGTTTCTCCGTTTTTTGGCTAAAAGCCGGAATGGAGTAAAACTATATGGAAGATCTGTTGCAGGTCGGCATTATCACTTCCACTCACGGGGTGAGAGGAGAAGTAAAGGTATATCCTACTACGGATGATCCCAGAAGATTCCGCAGATTAAAGGAAGTCGTTCTGGATACCGGCAAGGAAAAAATGAATCTGGAAATTGAGGGTGTCAAGTTCTTTAAGCAGTTTGTGATTTTGAAATTTAAAGGGCTGGACAACATTAATGATATAGAAAAATATCGTCAGAAGAGCCTGTACGTGACCCGCAAAAATGCAGTGCGTCTGCAAAGGGACGAGTATTTCATCGCCGATCTGATCGGACTGAAAGTGCAGGATGAAGACGGTAAGGAACTGGGCACGGTAAAAGATGTGATCGAGACCGGTGCCAATGATGTCTACGAGGTGGAAATGGCAGACGGTAAGAGCCTGCTTCTGCCCGCTATCAAACAGTGTATCCTGAATGTGGACGTGGAAAATGGCACAATGCAGGTACATGTACTGGAAGGACTGCTTGACTTATGATGAAGTTTCATATTCTGACCCTGTTCCCCGAAATGGTGCAGCAGGGGCTGGCAACCAGTATTTTAGGCCGGGCAGCGGAGAAGAATCTGATTTCCATAGATGCGGTGAATATCCGGGATTACACACAGGATAAGCACGGAAAAGTGGATGATTACACCTATGGCGGCGGGGCCGGAATGCTGATGCAGGCACAGCCGGTCTATGATGCCTACCGGTCGGTAGCAGGAGAAAAAAAGATCCGCTGCGTCTATCTGACACCACAGGGAGCTCCTTTTACCCAGAAAAAAGCAAGAGAACTGTCCGGGGAAGAGGAACTGGTATTGCTCTGCGGACATTATGAGGGAATCGATGAGAGAGTTCTGGAAGAGGTCGTGACGGATTATATTTCTATCGGCGATTATGTCCTCACCGGTGGGGAACTGGCAGCCATGGTCGTGGTGGACGCGGTGGCCAGACTGGTGCCCGGGGTACTCAATAACGACGAATCTGCCGAGACAGAGAGCTTCCATAACGATCTGCTGGAATATCCCCAGTATTCCCGCCCGGAGGAATGGCACGGAAAGAAAGTACCGGAGGTACTTCTGTCGGGCAATCATAAAAAGATCAATGCCTGGCGGCTGGAACAGTCCGAGAGACGGACGGGAGAACGCCGCCCGGATCTCTATGCAAAATATCAGGAAAAACAGAAAGTCATAAAAAAACTTTCCGCGAAGAAACGTATTTTTATTCATATGATGGAGACACTGTCCAGAGGATTGGGAGAAGTTCTCTATGCGGAGGGGAAAAATGTACTGATCTATCTGCCGGAGATCGGCAATGCCATGCTGAATGCGGAGGATGAGGAGCATTTGGAGAAAATGCTGCCGCTCATTCCGAAAGCCGTGTCGGGGCATAGTATCGTGACCGTGACAGACCGGTGGAATGAACGTGTCAGTGAAATTTTAGGGTATCATGGCAGTATGCTATGTTCCCAGGCGTGCTATACCAAAGGGGAACCACTTCCGGTGAGGCACAAGGACATCCGGCAGCTGACAGTGGAAGAGGTTCCTTATGTGGCGGAGCATTATCACCTGGGAGACGAGATTTATGTCCGGGAGAGGATTGCAGCAGGAGATGTCTTCGGCATCTATATCGAGGGAAAACTCTGTGGTTTTATAGGATGCCACAATGACGGCAGCATGGGAATGCTGTATGTGGAGGATGCATACCGCAGACAAGGACTTGCAGCATCCCTGGAAGGTTATCTGATCAACAAACAGAGAGAACAGGGGATGATCCCTTACGCCCATATTGTGAATGGAAATGAAGCGTCCATACAACTGCAGGAACGGTTGGGGCTGAATCTGTCGGATCCCGCGATCTGGTGGCTGTATAATTAAAAAAAGCTTGCTTTTTATATGGCTTTATGGTAAAATCTGAATGTTGTGAAAACGAGATGGTCCTCTGCTACCAATAAGGGTATTAAGAACATCCATTTTATGAAGGAGGCTCATTATGAGTAACATTATCAAAGAGATCGAAGCAGAACAGTTAAAAGCAACCGTTGATCAGTTTGAAGTCGGCGATACCGTTAAGGTATACGGCAAGATCAAAGAGGGTAACCGTGAGAGAATCCAGGTATTCGAAGGCGTTGTACTGAAGAGACAGGGCGGCAGCAACAGAGAGACTTTCACTGTTAGAAAGACTTCCAACGGTATCGGCGTAGAGAAGACTTGGCCTTTACATTCTCCCAATGTAGAGAAGATCGAAGTTGTAAGAAAAGGTAAAGTAAGACGTGCTAAGCTGAATTACTTAAGAGATCGTGTTGGTAAGAAGGCAAAGGTTAAGGAATTAGTTAAATAATTACATTGACCGGAAAGGGGCAGCTGTTTCTGACAGCTGCCTTTTATATTTATTTGAAAAAGGAATACGGATATGGTACACTGAGACTTGTAAACACTATGCGAGATAGGACAGAACATTGAGAAATAAGGGACTAAGTTTTTATAAAAAAAAGAAAAAGATCAGTCAGGAACTGCTCAGGGAAATTTTCAGCTGGATCTTCGGCATTGCACTGTCAGTCTTTCTGGCTGCAGTGGTGGTTATCTTTCTGGGAAAGTCCACCAGAGTTGTGGGCATGTCCATGGAACCGACACTGGAGAATGGACAGCAGATATTTATTGACCGTTTTCTGTATGTTTTATCTTCTCCGAAGGCGGGAGACGTAGTAGCATTTCTGCCGAACGGCAATGAAAATTCCCATTATTATGTCAAGCGTGTTGTGGCAGGGCCGGGAGACAAGGTAAGGATCGCGGACGGAACTCTGTATGTCAACGGGCAGGAAAGCAAATGGGTGACGGAACGGATCCTGGATGCGGGTATAGCGGAAAACGAGATCATCCTTGGGAACAAGGAGTATTTCTGCATCGGGGACAACCCGAATAACAGCGAAGACAGCAGATCCGCCAATATCGGACCGGTGGAGGAGGGCGATATGATCGGTAAAGCCTGGTTCCACTTAAAATCCGGGACGGATGGCATCGGCTTTATCAAATAGGAAGTATGGTAGGAGAATAGAAAAATGAATTATCAGTGGTATCCCGGTCATATGACCAAAGCAAGGCGTATGATGCAGGAAAATATCAAGCTGATAGATCTGGTGATTGAACTTGTAGATGCCAGAATCCCCATCAGCAGCAGAAATCCGGATATCGATGAACTGGGAAAAGGTAAATCCCGTATCATTTTGTTGAATAAATCAGATCTGGCAGATCCGGTGTGGAATAAGAAATGGGTCGAGTATTTTTCAAATCAGGGAATGGGTGTACTGGAAATCAATTCCCGTACCGGTATGGGAATCAAGTCAATCCAGGGGCTGGTACAGGAAGTCTGCAAGGAGAAGATTGAACGTGACAGAAAGCGAGGCATCGTAAATCGACCGGTACGTGCTATGGTAGTGGGAATCCCCAATGTGGGAAAATCCACTTTTATCAATTCCTTCGCGGGAAAAGCCTGCGCCAAGACGGGAAATAAACCCGGTGTGACCAAGGGAAAACAGTGGATCCGTCTGAATAAAGGACTGGAACTTCTGGATACCCCCGGTATCCTGTGGCCCAAATTCGAGGACCAGCAGGTAGGAATGCGTCTGGCATTTATCGGATCCATGAACGATGAGATCCTGATTCCGGATGAACTGGCCTGTGATCTGATCGGAGCCATCAAAGAGCTTTATCCGAAGGCTTTGCAGGAACGCTACGAGGCAGATCCTGCGGGCAAGCCCATAGAGATACTGGAAGCAGTGGCAGAGAGCCGCAAATGCTATGCAAAGGGAGAACAACTGGATCTGGGGAAAGCCGCCGGCATCCTGATCGATGATTTCCGGAGCGGCAAGCTGGGACGAATAACACTGGAGAGGATATAGACAGATGAACAGAATCATGAGAGAATTATTAAACACAGCGATCTACCTGCTCTGTGTACTGGGAGCGGTATGGCTGGTGATCACCTTTGTAGGACAGCGTACGGAAGTGGAGGGAGCCTCCATGGAGAATACCCTGCACAACGGGGATAATCTGATCGTGGATAAGTTAAGCTATCGTTTTCATGATCCGGAACGCTTTGACATCATTGTCTTCCCGTTTCAATTCCAGGACAACACCTATTATATCAAGCGTATCATCGGACTGCCGGGAGAGACGGTACAGATCATGGATGATGGCAGTATCTACATCAACGGGGAAAAGCTGGAAGAGAACTACGGCATGGAAGTCATAAAACCGGAGACCATCGGCCGGGCGGCGGAACCCATTGAACTGGGGGATGATGAATATTTTGTCATGGGAGACAACCGCAACAATTCCAGCGACAGTCGTACGGATATGGTGGGTAACATAAAAAGAGAAAATATCATCGGAAAAGCCTGGCTCCGGATCTGGCCGGTTTCTGATTTCGGTGTATTACAACATCAATAACCATAAATGGGGATAAACAAATGGAAAGTGCAGCAAAGATCAAGGAAATATTACAGGCAGCTTCAATGGAAAAGCTGCCTGAATTTATAGCAGAATATGAGAATGATCCCAGAAGCGGTGTGCAGAAGCTGGTGTCTAGCGCACTGAAAAAGATAGATGCTCTGGAAAAGGAACGTCAGCGGATCGAGAATCTGAAAAAATACGAGAAAGAATACGCACAATATACCTATATCTGCGGAATTGACGAAGTGGGAAGAGGTCCTCTGGCGGGACCGGTAGTGGCAGGTGCTGTCATTCTGCCGAAGGATTGTGATATTTTATACATTAATGATTCCAAGCAGTTATCCGAAAAAAAGAGAGAAGAGCTGTACGATGTGATCACGAAGGAAGCGGTGGCCTGGGCAGTGGGCTATGCTTCTCCGGAGCGGATCGATGAGATCAATATTTTACAGGCAACTTATGAGGCCATGCGGGAGGCTGTCGGCAAACTGGATCCGGCACCGGATCTGTTGTTGAACGATGCTGTGACGATTCCCGGAGTGGAGATCCGACAGGTGCCGATCATCAAGGGCGATGCCAAGAGCATTTCTATCGGTGCGGCCAGTATTGTGGCCAAGGTGACCAGGGACCGTCTGATGGAGCAGTATGCCGATGTGTTTCCGGAGTATGATTTTGCATCCAACAAAGGGTACGGCAGTGCGGCACATATTGCGGCACTGAAGGAGTATGGACCGACTCCGATCCACAGACACAGCTTTATCAAAAATTTCGGATTTTAAGGCATTTTAGCGTGCCGGGAGAGAAAATATGAAGCTGACAGGATGGTTCTCACAGGATAAAATAGCGGATAACAGCAGAGTACAGACTCCAAATAATGCGAATACCGAACAGGTAAACCGGCAGATCCGTGCACTGGTTCCCGGGCAGACCCTCAGAGGAGAGGTGGTCTCCAGGGAGGGCAATAATGCGCAGATCCGTCTGCTGCAGGATGTCCTGGTGGATGCAAAAGTGGATGCGGATATCCGTCTGGAACTGGGGCAGAACATTACCTTTCAGGTAAAAAATAACGGGCAGACACTGAATCTGAGTCCTCTTTTTACCAATATGGCAACAGAAGGAACCGTACTGAAAGCGTTGGATATGGCATCGCTGCCGGTGAACGAGAATACGGTAGCCATGACAAAACAACTGATGGATGCGGGGCTTCCTATTGATAAGAATACGTTGCAGCAGATCTGGCATGAAAGTAATGCGTTCCCGGATGCGGAGATTCTGGATCTCGTGAATCTTCACAGAGTGGAACTTCCGGTGACGGAGGAAAATATCACACAGATGGCATCCTATCGCAATCTGACACATCAGCTGACAGCAGGAATCGCAGAGACCGGAGAAAGTCTGACAAATATGCTGCAGGGGCTGGTAGAGAGCGGAGACATAGAGCAGGCCGCCACAATCTACAGTGAGGTTCTGGAACTGTTGGCTTTCGAAGATGCGGCCGGAGAGACGGTAACAGGACAACAACAGACCGAGGGACCTCTGCCGGAGCCTGGCGTGGATGTGACAGTGACCTCGGAAGAGGCAGAACAGATGCCAGTACAGCCTTCGGCAACAGCACCGGAAGCTGTGCCGGGGCAGAAGACCATCATAGAGGAACCGACGGAGACGGCATCGGGCAACGGTCAGACGATAAAAGAAAATCCCGGTGCAGAAAAAACACAGGAGGCACCACAGCTGCAGAATCTGCAGAAACTGTTAAAGCAGGGGCTGGAGACGAAAGATATTCCCTTGCTGCGCAGTATTCTCCATAATTCCAAAGTGGCAGAGCTTCCGGCAAAACTCCTGGCGGATCGGTGGAGCATAAAACCAGAGGATGTGGAATCTCCGGAGAAGGTGGAGGAACTTTACCAGAAGCTGGGAAAACAGTTGAAGGGGTTGAGTAATCTTTTGGAAGAAAACGGACAGCGTGGTTCAAGTGCTTATCAGAACGTGACGAATTTAAGCCAGAACGTGGATTTCCTGCAACAGATCAACCAGACCTATGCCTATATCCAGCTGCCGCTGCATCTACGGCAGGGAGAGCACAAGACGGGAGAACTGTTCGTATATACCAACAAGAAAAATCTTGCCAGAAAAGACGGACAGGTCAGCGCACTGCTGCATCTGGATATGGAACATCTGGGACCGCTTGATGTGTATGTGACTCTGAAAGATACCAAAGTCAGCACCAAATTTTATGTACAGAATGATGCAATCCTGGATTACCTGGAGGCTAATATGGATGTGCTGACAGAGCGGCTGCAAAAAAGAGGCTATGATTGTAAATGTGAGACAACACTGCGTACCGAATTACAGCAGACGGCGCAGGCCATGGCACCGCTTCTTAAGACAGAAGGAAGTGTTCCGGTAGCACAATATGCCTTTGATGTGAGAACATAGCTCATCCATAGGAAACAGACGTGACTGCTAGCAGGCAGCGGATGTTTCCTATGAGAGGAGCGGACAAACATGAGTATGCAGGACGATAGTCCGGAATACGAATGATTGTTACGATTTCGAGAGTGCGCAGCACGGAGAAAACGTATATGTTTTGTAAGGTCAATGAAGAACAGACGTGACTGCTAGCAGGCAGCGGATGTTTCCTATGAGAGGAGCGGACAAACATGAGTATGCAGGACGATAGTCCGGAATACGAGTGATTGTTACGATTTCGAGAGTGCGTAGCACGGAGAAAACGTATATGTTAGAAGAGCATAGAGGACAACAGAATGAATGACGAGAAAAAGAAAGTAAAACAGGCCGTAGCACTGGAATACGATCCCTCGGATGAGGCACCCAGAGTCATAGCCAGCGGCAAGGGAATTCTGGCGGAGAAGATCATAGAGAAGGCCCAGGAGAGCAGTGTGCCGATCCATCGGGATGACAAGCTGGCGGATACACTGTCCCGGCTGGACATCGGCGAGATGATCCCGCCGGAGTTGTATGAAGTGGTGGCGGAGATTCTGGTATTTGTGGATGCTGTGGATCACCGCATGGTAAAGGAAAGTGTGGCAAACGGGGGAAAACATAAGGGTTGAATACCAGACAGACGGGGAATGTATATGAGCAGATGGCTGCGGACTATCTGGAGAAACAGGGAATGCGTATCCTGGAACGGAATTTCCGCAGAGGAAGGAACGGTGAGATCGACATTATCGGCAGAGACGGGAAATATCTTGTGTTTGTGGAAGTGAAATACCGTTCCGGTGATGAAAAGGGAAATGCGGCGGAGGCCGTGACAACGGCGAAACAGAGGACCATCTGCAGAGTTGCGGATTATTACCGTTATCTGCATCATTATGGGGAGGATACCTGGGTGCGTTATGATGTGGTGGCAATCCAGGGGGAGACACTTCACTGGATTCCAAATGCTTTTCCGCATCATTATAGTGCAAGGAGTTAGAAACATGTATCCATTGAGCAGAACAGACAGCAGAGACACAGACAGTATACAGCAGAGACAAAAAGGGGAACTGGAGTATCTGGTATTCCCGAAGCTGGAAGAGACCGGTGTGGTGGAACATCTGTTTACCACAAGGACCGGTGGTGTCAGCAACGGAATCTATTCCACTATGAACCTGAGTTTTTCCAGAGGAGATGACCTGGAATGTGTCAGAGAGAATTACAGACGGATTGGCGAAGTACTGGGAACAGACCCGGAACATATGGTGGCATCGAAACAGACCCATACCACGAATATTCATCTGGTGACGAAAGCAGATGCCGGAAATGGGATCACCAGACCATCGGTCTATGACGATATAGACGGTCTGGCTACGGATATCCCCGGAATCGCACTGGTGACTTTTTATGCAGACTGTGTTCCTCTGTATTTCGTGGATCCGGTACACAGGGCCATCGGACTGGCGCATTCCGGCTGGAGAGGAACGGTAGCGGGAATGGGAGCTTGTATGGTACGATATATGCAGGAACATTTTAACAGCCGCCCGGAGGAGCTGGTGGCGGCCATCGGACCGTCCATCTGTGTGGATTGTTATGAAGTGAGTGAAGAAGTGGCGGAACAGTTCCGGGAAGTCTTTCCGGAGGATGTGCTGCAGCCGGGCAAAGCACCGGGTAAATATCAGCTTGATCTGTGGAAAGCCAATCAGAGCATTCTGTTAAGGGTGGGGATCCCGCCGGAACATATGGCGGTAACGAACGTCTGTACCTGCCACAATCCGGAGTATCTGTTTTCCCACCGGGCAAGTCACGGACAGAGGGGAAATCTGGGGGCATTTTTAATGCTGAAGGAGTCCTGAGTTCCTGAGTGCCTGACGGGAATTAAGAAAATTTAAGAAAAAACACGAAAATATTTAAAAATATTATGTTTAAATAGAAATAACGAAAATGATGGGGAACCGGGCAGTAACGGAGAAATGAGGGAAGTATGGCAAATATTCTTGTATGTGATGATGACAGAGAGATCGTGGATGCCATCGAGATCTATCTGAGTCAGGATGGCTATAAAATATATAAAGCGTATGATGGGGAACAGGCAATTCAGATCCTGGACAAGGAGGATATCCATCTGTTGATCATGGATATCATGATGCCCCGGCTGGATGGCATACGGGCTACATTGAAGATCCGGGAATACAGCAGCATTCCCATTATTATCCTGTCGGCCAAATCGGAAGACACGGACAAGATCCTGGGGCTGAATATCGGTGCGGATGATTATATCTGCAAGCCTTTTAATCCGTTGGAACTAGTGGCGAGAGTCAAATCCAACTTGCGCAGATATACCTCCCTGGGGAGCCTGACCGGTGAGAACAAAGCAATCTATCAGGTGGGTGGACTGATCCTCAATGATGATATCAAACAGGTGACAGTGGACGATGAACCGGTAAAAATGACACCTATCGAATATAATATTTTATTACTTTTGATGAAGAACCAGGGCAGGGTATTTTCCATCAATCAGATTTATGAAAGCATCTGGAATGAGGATGCCATCGGAGCGGACAATACCGTGGCGGTACACATTCGGCATATCCGTGAAAAAATCGAGATCAATCCCAAGGAACCCCGGTATCTGAAAGTGGTATGGGGAGTAGGCTATAAGATTGACAAGGAGCAGGCATGAGACGACCTACATTGAAACGGCTGATGCTGGGACTGGTGCAGCAGACGGCGGCTTTGCTTTTGCTGGTGGCAATCGCGGCGGTTTTGTTCAATTCCTATCTGGCGGTAGACACAGCGGATGGCACAAAAGTATATGAATTATCCCCTCTGGATGCGGAAACGGAATTTGAAGATTCCGTGATTTTCCATGATCTGTTCCAGAGCTCGGTATCGGATATTATCCAGCTTATGGTGATCAAAGGACAGATGGAGACCAATGGAAGCTTTGATCCGCATAAGCATGTTGATATCACGGAATTTGTTTCAGGGAAAACCGGCGGTGCAGATTGCCCTGTAACAGCAGTTTATGAGCTGGAAGATCTGATCAAATGGGGAAAATACGGTGCGGAATATACAGATCGTATTATGAGTATGTCGGACTTCGTGAATTATTTCGGACCGATAGACCTGGAGTCGAACTTCCGCGTGGATGCGGACGGACAGCTGGTGTTCGTGGCAGGCGGAGAGCAGACGGAGGAGCAGAAGGAAGCAGTCGCACAGGCAATCGAGGCAATTCCGGAGAGTCAGAGAACCGATCGGCTGGAAGACCTGGCTTTCACATACATTGTGAAAGAGAGTGTACAGGATATCCGGGTATCCAGAGAAGACGATGGTACGCTGACGGTATATTTCCCGATGCTGGTGAACCGTTATGCCACCGTAGACGGAGAGAAGCAGCTGACAGCCTGTGCGGACAACTGGATCGAATATATTGCGCTGCAGAGCAATCTGGAGATGACGATCCAGACGTTGTCAGCCAACTATGAGCAGTATCAGAACTGTAATGATCTGTATAAAGAAGATGCGGGCAATCTGAAATATGTGGTCCGTATGATGACAACAGATGGAGTTAGCAGAACCTATACGAATGTATCGGAGCTTGAGAACAGTTCCGATAATGACATTACGGATTATTTTTCGGAGTACAGACGGTATCTGATCTATTATCCGGACAGTCTGGAATTTACCGGCAACACAGGAATGACTGAGGGCCAGATCTATCAGTATCTGAAAGAGTATGGTTATGTGCATCCGGATATGACTCATATCTGGATCGCAGTGGATACCAATTATCCGGTGGAGGGAGATTCCTTTTACAATGCCAATGTGGTGTTCCAGAGAATCGTTCCGAATATCTGGTATCTGATCGGCGGAGGGATCCTGCTGGCAGTATTGTGGCTGCTGGTGGGTATTTATCTTACCGTAACGGCCGGCGTGGCTTACGATGAGGAGGATGAGCCGGTTCTGTACCTGAACGGTATCGATCATGTCTGGATCGAGTTCATGGCGCTTTTGCTGGTGGGATTTATCTATGGCGGAAGAATCGGATACGATTATCTGATGAATGTGGCCAATAAGGTATATCTCAGCCATTCCGAGATCCAGGGGCGGGAGATCACACGGCTGACAGCCTATGGTGTCTTTGCGCTGTATGGCTTCTGCGTAAGCATGGGAATCAATGTTTTCTGGTACAGCCTGATCCGCAGGATCAAATCCCACAATATGTGGAGTGACAGTTTCCTGCACTGGATCGCAAAGCTTCCCGCCGACGCTGAGATAACTGACGACGACGCGTTCGTTATCGAAGTCGAGGCTCAGAATATCGGTCTGCTGTACGCGAAGCTCACCAGCAACGCGGGCAAGGCTGACGTATACGTAGACGACGAGCTTGTGGCAACCATCGACGCTGACTTCACCGGCGGCTGGGGCAACTACGTCCAGTTCGCTCAGGTCAAGAGCTTCATGGATACCGGCAAGCACACGCTGAAGATAGTTCCGAAGGCTGGCACGGAGGGCAAGCCGTTCGCGTTCTACATCTCCGGCATCACGATCTCCTGATAGTTCGGGCACTATAATATAAAGGGTCGGCTCTTTTAAAGAACCGACCCGGATTTTTTTAATTAGGAATTCTGAATTAGGAATTCGGAATTAATGTATCGCTTCGCGATACATTTCAATTGATTGAAGCCGACATGTACCTGCGCTTTTTTACCGCTGTTCGCCTTTCTGCAAATTGAAATAACGCGCGAAGCGCGCACCATAATTCCGAATTCCG
>OJML01001475.1_pt1 | contig 12273 bp, 10 predicted proteins | sample 1597221 | NCBI WGS metagenome assembly OJML01 (sample SAMEA2452123, study PRJEB22498) | human gut metagenome | biome: human feces; feature: human gut; material: feces | place: Australia | collected 2012 | reverse complement strand
AGTCGAAAAAATCGATTGTCCTTTTTCTATGCCTATGAGCAGAAAGGAGCGACCAACCATGACAAAGCCAAGAGAGAAACGCAGGGACTGAAAGGTTCGAGGGAGCGCAGTGTGATACCGCAGAAACTGTGTGAGCATATCGTAGATATTTGTGAGGAGGGATGAGATGAATACAAAAGCAATTTATACCGTTCACGAAAACGGGAAGGAACACTATTTCTTTTCGGAACATGCGGGAGGGTTCAGTTACCCTTTTGCAGTAGCTGATTTTCTGCATAGTCTAAAAGGTGTGCTGAATGATCCGATGTCACCACAAAAAGGATTATGTGCAGCACCAATGCTGGAACAGATGAAAGGCAATTATTTGTTCCCGGAAGAGATAGAAGGAAAGGAATTATTTACTGCGGTTAAAAAAGAGCAGATGTTTCAACTTGCAGTGAAAGAGCAGGAATCATTTGGAATTGAAATCGATATGGAACAGGATATGGTATCATTCCATTTCCGGGAGGGAGAGGAAGAACTGCAGGAATTTTGTGACATAGGATTTCCAAGGCATGGAGAAACGGGAGAGTATAGCGGTGAAACCTTTTATTATGCCGCGGATAATCTGAGAGTCAAAAACATGATGGATGGAATTGAAATGTCGATCAGTGCGGAAAACGAAGAAGCGTACAGGAGCATGATATTAGAGGCTGTGCAGAAACAAACGGAAGAGCAGAGTACAGGAATGAGCCAGCAGATGTAAGGAGATAGAGGAGAATGGAAAAAGTCAGAAAAGCATTTTACATTGAAGAAGAACTGCTGGGGCAGGTAGATGCCCTGTTACCACAGGCAGATGTGCGTTCACGAAACGAATTTGTCAATCAGGCACTGCGGTTTTATATCGGATATCTCACTTCGGAGAAAATAGAAAATTATATGCTGACAACCATCTCCTCCGTTATGCATGCAACGGTAAAGGATAGCGAGAACCGTATGGCTCGTGCAATGTATAAACTTGCAGTGGAAACTTCCAAGCTGTCCCATGTGATCGCATACAGCCATGGTGTGGATGAGCAGGCACTCGGAAAGCTGCAGGCGAAGTGTGCAGAAGAGGTGAAACGGATCAATGGAGCAGTGAGGTTTGAGGAGGCATATCAATATCAGCAGGGGGATCGTTTTTAAAAAATAATTTATTGAAATGCGGTAAGACTTACAGTATGATAAAAGAAAAGGAAGGAGTGGTACATGATGACACAGATGAAGGAACGGGCAGTTGAATTGATAGAACGTATTCCAGATGAAAAAATGTTTTATGTGATTAATATTCTTCAGAATCTTGAGGAAATGTCATCCAACAGACCTGCAGATAAGAAACAGGCAATGGAAGCACTCCAGAATGTGCTGAAGTTCAGCGGAAGATTACCGGAAGATTTTGACGCAGACAAGGAATTACAGGAGGCAAGGGAGGAAAAGTATGGTAATATTGGTTGACACAAATATTATTATAGATGCACTTGCCAATCGGGAACCATATGCTGATGATGCAAAAAGAATTATGGAAAAATGTGCGGCAAGGGAAATAACAGGAATACTTGCGGCACATAGCATACCAAACTTGTTTTATATTCTTAGAAAAAATTTCAGTCAGGAAGAAAGAAGATTTCTTCTGAAAAATTTATGTGAGATATTTCAGATTTCTGACTTGAATGAAAAGAAGATAGTAGCTGCATTGGAAAACAATGCATTTTCAGATTTTGAAGATGGTCTGCAGGAAGAATGTGCAGTTGAGTCTATGGCAGATTATATTGTTACACGAAATCCGGCTGATTTTAAGCATTCAAGAGTAAAAGTAATTCTCCCAGATGAGTTGTTGAGAGAGTTAGAAAAAAATTAATTATCAGGAGTCGATTTGTCAAGGGGATATTTCGCATTGCAATACGGCTTTGTAAAAACAGAGGGGTGTCAACCCCTCTTGGCTGCATAGTGCTACCTGCCGAAGAAGGCAACCGTCCCCCCTCGGAGAGCGCACGACTGCCGCAGGCAGTAGCACCGCCCACTTTTGAGTGGTGAGTAAGTGCGCCCTTAGACGGATTAAATTGACTATCCTTTTGAATATTGATATAATGTGAGCGTAAGCTAAATCAAAAATTTCTTAACAGACAAATTTAAGAAGGAGTGATTCAGATGAAAAAGAAAACTAAGACTGTAATTGGTGTTATCCTTGCAGTAGCTCTGGTAGCTGTCTTGGTAGTTGTAGGATTTATGACTTACCTGGGAATTACCTGGACAAACAATCATGAATTCGGAGAATATGTCAGCAAGGAAGGTCCTTGGGGAATGACTGCTACATGGGTATCTGAGGATAGCAGCAGTTATCTCATTTGCAAAAAGGAGAATGATGAACCATTTGCCAAGGTTACAGCCTATTTTCAGGGGGTGGATGGTTGGCAAGCCTATGAACTGCATGGCAGAGACCGGATTGCTTATCTGAATACTGTGGAAAACGATACAACCATTGATAGCACCAGCGGAAATATGAAATTTGATGGAACTACATTTACCATTACAGATTTAGATAAAGAAATCTTCGGCACAAATGAATTTAATTATGTTATCACTGATAAGGAGTTCAGCCCCGATTAAAGTGCCAGAACTATTCCGATACGGTGGAAACATAACCGATGGAAAAGCGGAAACAGTGTATGCTATTACGTTGAGAACACCCGAAAGCCGAGAAACCAAATAATCGTTACTCTACCAATGGTTTATGTCCATATCGAAAAGGTTGATGTGAGAATAGAATAATTCTGTTCGACTTATTCCGATTATTCTAACAGATTTGCTCAGCACAAGGAACCCTGCGTGGGGGCAGATATATTTGCAAAGGATTTTACATAAAAAGCTGCTGAACAATCCAGAAAAGGAGAGTTTCAGCAGCTTTTTCATACTCTGTACTGTGTGCCCATCAAGAAAATACTGGATTCTATTGATTGACCACCGCCTTTCGGCTGCATACATTCACCACAAATGAGCCGCCAGCCGTTATGTATTCAGGTGGCAGAAACCACCCTTTACAGAGTACATCACAGAAGGGAATACAGGACCATTACTTCGGTAGTGGTCTTTTCTGTACTCTTAAAAGCTGTGAATTTATGAGGAGGAAACATAGTTGAAAGATTTTGAAGGGTTCATTAAGAACTATGCTACCAGAGATTTTATCTATTTTTTTGCAGAAAAATCTATTGAAATATATAAAAATCAAGTAGAAAAATTAGATGAACATTTGGTATGTAATATTACATTTCCTTTAAACATTATTCAGCATGGTTTTATACATAAGCAGGCAAAAGTCATGTTATCGGCATGGGATATTCCAAACATGGCATATCTTTCTATCACGAATTCCAATGATTACAGAAATGATATTATGACAGAACAATTAGCAGGAAGAGTGGTCAACCTGTATCGTGGGTATGAAAATAAGCATTCAGGAAGTGAATATATTGGAAATAATGGACTGCCTAGTATATTCAAATATTTGATGGGAATGTCATATGAACAATTTAAATACGCAAATCCGGCATGGATATATCAGAACTATAACCGCAATTACCATATGCTGATCGGTTCGCCTAATATTAACAGGGAAAAAATAGTTGATATCAATGTGATTACAAACGAATTATTTGGACTTACAGCAGAGGAATTGTTAGCAGTAGAATGGATTATCTGGTGGCTGTGTTCTATTCATCCAGATCCATTAAGCGCACCGGAAGAGTTATATAGAAAAAAAGAAAATAGCATCCTGACAAAGAAAAATCTGGAGCGGGTTATAAGTTATTATTCTGTGACCTATGAACAGGTGAGAAACTCATCATTGCGAAAACAGATTTTCTACAACAAACCATTTGTGATTACGCAAAAGACGAAAGAAACGATTGCAGTCAGTTTCTATTTGGTACAGATGATGATAGCAGATGGATTGTACTGGCTGATTCGGGATTACTATCACAACAATCATTGGGGAACCAAATTTATAATTGCTTTTGGAGAGATGTTTGAGGATTACTTTGAAGAACTGGCAGGTTTATATCTGCCCAAGAATTCATGGCATAAGATTCCAGAGGAAAGAAAAAAGAGTGCTGATTATTATGTTGAAGTGGATGAAGCGGTATTTTTGTTTGAATTAAAATCAGGATTACTTGGACTGGGAGCAAAACAGCAGGTGCCGGATGTTGGGCAGATTGATATATTTTATAACAGGAACATAAAAGAGGCATATGAGCAGTTGAAGGCATCAGAGCAGGAATATAAAGGAGAGAAACCTGTAATAAAGGTTTTTCTTTTGTATGAGAGTATGACCAATACACAGATGATAGTCGGCTCATTGCCGGAAATATTTGAGCAAGATCCAAGATGTTATATTATGACAATAGATGATCTGGAGATGCTTCTGGCAACCTATAAAAAGGATAAAAGCAGATTTGATGATGTTGTGAAAGCACTTGTTGAAAACAAAAGAGGAGGCAACGACTATAAGAGTGTTCTGGAAATATTGAATATATATCAGGCAGTTGGCGATATGCATTTTATTGGAGAAAGAGATTATTTCAAAAAAATAGTGGAAAAGCTGAAAAAGGAATTAGGGACAGACCAATAAGGAGGACACCATGCCCAAACTTATCCTACGCTGCAACTACCTCAAGAACTCCCCGCCCGCACACCTTGCTAATTACATCAATTACATCGGCACCCGTGAGGGCGTGGAGAAGGTAGGCAGCACGACATCTTCACTGCCAGCCACCGACAGGCAGAAAAGTCTGATTGAAGATATTCTGGCAAAGATTCCCGATGCGAACCGGATGCATGAGTATCACGATTATATCCAAAGACCAACCAGAGAAAATGCATCGGAGTTTATTACGCAGGCGTTGGAAAATAACCTTGAAATCATAGCGAAAAAGAAAAATTATATGGATTATCTGGCAAACAGACCGGGAGTAGAAATCATAGGTACTCACGGTCTGTTTTCAAATGAGGGAGAACCAGTGGTGCTGTCCCGTGTGGCAGAAGAGGTGGCAAATCATCCCGGTGTGATCTGGACGAATGTCATCAGCCTGCGGAGGGAGGATGCCGAGCGGTTAGGCTATGACAGTGCCGCCCAGTGGCAGGCACTGTTGAGGAGCAGGGTGCAGTTGCTGTGTGAGAATTATAAGATAGACAGCCGGAACCTGAAATGGTATGCGGCGTTCCACAATGAATCCCATCATCCCCATGTGCATCTGGTGGTCTATTCTTCTGATCCGTCCGAGGGATACTTGACGGCAAAGGGAATCGATGCCATGCGTTCTGCATACGCACATGATATCTTCCGGCAGGAGTTTCTAAGCATCTATGAGAAAGCAACCGAACAGAGAAACCAGTTAAAAGAGCAGGCAGAAAAAAGTCTGCTTTTTTTGTTGCAGCAAATGCAGGAGGGAGTCTGCCATAATCCCCAAATTGCAGAACAGATGCAGCTTTTATCCAGACGGCTAAAAAATACCGGAGGAAAAAAGGTATATGGATACTTGAAAGCAGATGTGAAAGCCATCGTAAATGACATTGTAGATGAACTGGCAAAGGAAGAGCGTGTGGCAGAATGCTATCAGGCATGGCTGAAAAGCAGGGAGGAGATACAGCATTACTATAAAGATTCGGAAATAGAGAGGATACCGCTGTCACAGCAGAAGGAGCTAAAGAGCATCAAAAACATGGTCATCCGTGAGGCAGTCCGTTTTGGAGAAGGGTATCTGTATCTGGAAGAAGCGGAAACAGGAATAGAACGGCTGGAAGAGATATCCGAACAGCAGACAGAAAGCCTTGCCGCATTGCAGGGGGAGGACATGCCGGATATCCTGCCTGGACAGACGGAGATGGAGGAGCAGGAACCAGACAGGCAGGAAGAAGAGCATGGGGAATCCGTTTCTTATTTTGCCAGATGGACGGACCGGTATAAAGAAGCGAGGGAATATCTCTATGGCACGATGGAGGCAGAACCGGATGAGGAGGCAGCCCATGAGATCATGCTGGAAGAGGCAGAGCAGGGAAATGCGTATGCCATGCACGACATGGGAAAGATTTATGCACAGGGCATTGGATGTGAGGCAGACAAAGAAAAGGCAGATGTGTGGTACAAAAAAGCATTAGCGGCAATGCAGTATGTAGAGCAGAAGAAAAAGAATACCTATCTGGAATACCGCATCGGAAAAATGTATCAGTACGGACTTGGCACAGAAGAGAATCTGGAACAGGCAGCGGAGTGGTTTTTCAAGGCGGCAGCAAAGGAACATAAGTATGCGCTCTATTCCCTTGGCATGCTCTATCTGCAGGGGAAAGGAGTGGAGCAGGATGAGGAAACCGCATATAGTCTGTTGTTCCGGTCTTACAGCAAGGGAAATCCCTATGCGGCATATGAACTTGGAAAACTCTATGCGGCAGGATGCGGTACAGAGAAAAATCAGGAAAAGTCGGAAAATTGTTATCGTGCTGCCTTTTTAGGTTTTCTGAATCTGGAGAAAAAATCAAAGGATGATACGCTCTGGTATCGTATCGGCTGCATGTATCTGCATGGGATCGGGACAGAGGCAGACGAAACGAAAGCGGAACATTATCTGACAAAGGCATCTGATTATGGCAACACCCATGCCTCCTATCAGCTTGCCAGACTCTATATCAGACAGGAGAGCCAAAAGTTAAGCGGGGAGTCTGGGACAGAGCTGGATGTTGAAAAGATTGCAAAAGCGGTAAAGTGGCTGGAAGAATCAGCCGCACAGGAAAATCCGTTTGCGGATTATGCAATCGGACGGTTGTACAGGGAAGGCACACTGGTAGCAGAGGACATGGAAAAAGCAGTGTTCCACCTGAAACGTGCCGCAGATGCCGGAAACAGCTATGCACAGTATCAGCTTGGAAAAATATATCTGGAAGAGGACACCAGAAACATTCCGGCAGCCATACAGTATCTGACACTGGCTGCGAAACAGAAAAATCAATTTGCAGCATACAGGTTAGGGAAACTTTATCTTGCCGGAGAAGAACTGCCAAAGAACACAGAGCTGGCACTGCATTATCTGAAGATGGCGGCAGACACCGGAAACCAGTATGCACAATATGCCCTTGGGAAAGTGTATCTGATCGGAAAGGATGTCCAGCAGGACAAGGAACTGGCATACGATTATTTTTTAAAATCCGCAGAGCAGGGAAATATTTATGCAGCGTATTTTTTAGAACACTGGAATGATATGCCACACCCCGATCTGTTCTTAATGGCAACAAGGCTCATGCGGCATCTGGAACATATCATCGAAGAGAATGTGGCTGGAAGAAAGAGTGGAGGACGCAGGCAGGGGATTGACAGAAAGCTGGCACGAAAAATCCGGCAGAAGAAGATTGCACAGGGACATGCCGTGGATGACCATGAGGACATGGTACAGACACAGTGATCACTGGAGGAGTGGTAGAAATGATGAGAGGAGGTACGATTGGGAGATTTTATTTACTTTACAGAGGAACAGAAGGAGCGTGCCAATGCAGTACAGATTGCGGACATCCTTCGCCGGGAGCATGAGGAGGTGGAGCGTTCCGGGAATGAATGGCGCTGGAAACGGCACAGGAGTGTGACTTTCCGGGGGAGCAGTTGGTATCGCCACAGCAGACAGGTTGGAAGCCATGCCATTGATTTCATGCAGGAATTCTTTGGGATGTCCTACCCGGAGGCGGTAAGCTACCTGCTGGATGGAGAACAGGGGCAGCTTATTGAACGGGGAAAAGGACAGGAGACAAAAAGAAAACCGGGAAGAGCGGAGAAAGGACGGCAGTCTGTAGAAAAAGAACAGACAGAGGAAAGAAAAGAACAGAAAGAGCCAAAGGAACTGAAACTGCCGGAGAAAAATCCGACCATGAAGAGAGTCTATGCATATCTTCTGCAGAAACGTCATATTGACAGGGAAATCCTCTCGTACTTTGCAAAGGCAGGAACCATATATGAATCTGCGGAGCATCACAACATTGTATTTGCCGGACTGGACAGCGAGGGGAAAATCCGGCATATCCATGTGAAGGGGAGCTGTTCTGACGGCAGGAGCTTCCGGCTGAATCAGGAAGGCTCGGAAGCTGCCTACGGATTTGGATACAGGGGAACCGGGAACAGACTGTATGTGTTTGAGGCACCCATTGACCTGTTATCATTTCTGTCCTTGTATCCAGAGAACTGGCAGGGGAACAGTTATATTACCTTAAACGGTGTGGCAGAGCATGCCATGCTGCAGGCATTGAAAGACAATCCCAGACTGGATACGGTTGTGCTGTGCCTTGACCATGATCCGGCAGGCATAGAGGCGTGCGGCAGACTGGCAGAGATTCTGGTACGCAATGGATATGGTGCGGTAAAGAGGTTACAGTCAGCCTGCAAAGACTGGAATGAGGATTTAAAAGGCAGATATGGTGAGGAAACAATTCCGGCACAGGAGCATCCGAGAGTCATGGAATGCAGGGCATGGACAGAGGTGCTGAAAGAAGTGACGGAATCCATCAACATCAAGTATGCCAACAGAAGTTATATCTGCCGTTATTATCAGGATATTTATAATGAACTGAAAAAGGGCAGGGGCAGGGAACAGCTTATGGATGCCTTTGACGGACCGGGGATGCTTTTGACCGGAGTGCTTGTGCGGTGCATGGAAAAAGAGGGAATCGCACTTGGCAGGGAAACCAGTGCAGACCAGATACTGGAAAATCTGTCAAAGCGTTATCAGCCGCATAAAGACAAGGGAAACTTCAACACCCGCATCCGGCAGATGCAGGCAGCCTTTGAAGAAACACTGGAGGTGTTCGATACAAAAGACTTAGAACAAAAAGAAGATCAGGAACTGCTTGCCAGAAAATGTATGAGCCTTGCGATGGAATGCATCCGGGCTCATATTTTTGTTGCCATCGACTGCGGGGAAGAGCAGATGAAGCCGGCAAAACAGACTGTGAAGGAACAGAAAATGGAACATCAGGAGGGAGGAATGATGCTATGCAGCCAGTCGTGATGCTGGTGATCGCAGGGGTGGCAATGTTTTCCGTGATTGGAGGCGTGTCACTTCTGTCGCACTATTATACATTAAACGGAATCAAGAGCAGGACTGTCGGGGACGGTCAGCATGGAACGGCGAGATTTGCCACGAAAAAGGAAATCGAAGAAACCTATGTGCAGGTGCCCTATGAACCGGAGCTGTGGCGCAGGGGTGAGAACCTGCCGGCTGCACAGGGACTGGTACTCGGCAGCATGGAGCGGGCAGGAAAACTATACGCACTGGTGGATACCGGGGATGTGCATTGCCTGATGATTGGCGCGGCAGGAGTCGGAAAGACCGCACATTTTCTGTATCCCAACATTGAATATGCCTGTGCCTGTGGAATGAGTTTCCTGACCACGGATACAAAGGGAGACTTATACCGCAACTATGCAGGCATTGCAAAAAAATACTATGGCTACCATACGGCAGTCATCGATCTCCGTAATCCGACCAGAAGCGATGGTGACAATATGCTCCATCTGGTCAACAAATACATGGATGAGTATCTTGCAGACCATACGGACTTGAGTGCCAAGGCAAAAGCAGAAAAGTATGCAAAGATCACGGCAAAGACCATTATCTCCTCCGGTGGTACGGACAGTTCCAGCTATGGACAGAATGCATTTTTCTATGATGCGGCAGAAGGCGTGCTGACGGCTGCCATCCTGCTCATTGCGGAATTCTGCCCGGATGGAAAGAGGCATATCATCAGCGTGTTCAAACTGATACAGGATTTACTTGCACCATCCAAAGTGAAAGGGAAAAACCAGTTCCAGCTACTTCTGGCGAAACTCCCGGATACCCACAAGGCGAAATGGTTTGCAGGGGCAGCCTTAAATACAGCAGAGCAGTCCATGCAGTCGGTTCTCTCCACAGCACTATCCAGACTGAATGCTTTTCTGGATTCCGAGCTGGAGCAGATACTCTGTTTTGATACCGCTATTGATGCAGAGCTTTTCTGTAAACAAAAGACGGCGGTGTTTCTGGTCATGCCGGAGGAGGATAATACAAAGTATTTTATTATTTCTCTGATCTTACAGCAGCTCTACCGGGAAATCCTCGTGGTGGCAGACGAGAACGGAGGAAAACTGGACAACCGTGTAGTTTTCTATTGGGATGAGGTCGGAACGATTCCGAAGATAGAAAGTGCAGAGATGATGTTCTCAGCGTCCCGATCCAGAAGGGTGAGTATCGTACCCATGATTCAGTCCTTTGCCCAGCTTAATAAGAATTATGGGAAAGAGGGCGCAGAAATCATTATTGATAACTGTCAGGATACCATCTTCGGAGGATTTGCACCGAATTCAGAGTCAGCGGAAGTGCTCGCCAAGAGCCTGGGCAATAAAACCGTCATGTCCGGTTCCATCAGCCGGGGAAAGAATGATCCGAGCCAGTCCCTCCAGATGATCCAAAGACCGCTCATGACAGCGGATGAATTGAAGTCACTGCCAAAAGGACACTTTATCGTGTCAAAGACCGGGACTCACCCTATGCGGACAAAACTGAAACTGTTCTTAAAATGGGGCATCACATTTGAAGAACCCTATGAGATTGAAGAAAAATCTGCAAGAAAGGTAGCATACGCAGACAAGCAGGAAATTGAAGAGGAGATCATACGGAGATATATGTGCTGTATGGAAGAACCGGAGGAGACACCTGCAGAAACGGCAAGGACAGGAGGCATGCAGCAGACACCGCTGACGGACACCATGAAAAAGATGCGGCAGACCTTACGGACGGAAGATTAGGAGGCAGGGTGACTAGGAAAGAAATCTATGAAACGGAGCTGCCACACAGGGCGGTGGCGGTCTATCTGTATCTGGAGACTCGTGCGGACAGGGAGAGGACATGCTATCCGGCAATCGGTACCATTGCCAGAGAGCTGCACCTGTCTGTAAGTACGGTCAAGCGTGCAATCCACGATTTGGAGTGTGCAGGATTTATACAAAAAAAGCAGAGATGGCGTGAGAACGGAGGAAAGAGCAGCCTGCTCTATGAAATCATAAAATAGGCACAAAGGGATTACTGCGCCGGTCAGGTGGACTATAGTATGGTTCACCGTGGCCTGTGCAGGGAACTTTTCACTTTAAGGGAAGGACAGAGAAAAGAAAATACAGTTGGTAATACGAAAGATTAATATTGTTTTTGGGAAACTGAGAATTAGAGCATTACAAGATACTGTTCGGGTTTATGATATGGAACCGACAATTTGTGATCTGCTTTGCAGTAGGAAAAATATAGAAATAGCTTTATTTTTCTTTGTTAATACTACCAGAAAAGAGCGAAAAATGGCAACACACATAGTTCAAAGTCCGAAAATTGTAGACTTGGGATATCAAAAAATGCTATACTAAAGCCGGTTTGTCAATACTAACCCAGGAGGAAATACAAATGAGCGAACAGCAGTTTACAGACTTCTTTGACCCGGAAGTTCAAAAGATTGTCAGCGAAGATGGCTGCTCTATTTATAAAATGAAGAATGTGACGGGCGAGGGTGTTATTACTCGTTACGAGATTCTTCCGGGAATCGAACTATTTTATAATGACTTTCACATGAGTGACGGGCAAAATCAAAATAAACTCCCTCATTCAGATGTACTGGAAATCAATCATTGTCGGGAAGGACGCTTTGAATGCGAGTTTGCAAATGGAGATTATCAGTATGTCGGTGCTGGCGATCTCGCCATCAATCGTCTGACAAATAAAACCACGTCAACCTATTTTCCATTGTCACACTATCATGGTATCTCTATTACCATTGATCTGCCGCATGCCAATCAGACCCTGAAACGGATAGAAGGTGTAATTGGCGGGTTGAATATAGATATCTTTACAATTGCAGACAAATTTTGTAAAAATGATACCTGCCTTGTGCTGAGAAGTCAAAGTGAAATTGAGCATATTTTTTCTGAACTTTATCATGTGGAACCCCGGATGATTGCCTATTATCTAAAAGTAAAGGTTCTGGAATTGCTGATGTTTCTGAATCAAGTTTCACTTCAAGAATGTCAGGAAGAACAGCGATACTTTGCAAAAAATCAGGTGCAGACAGTAAAAAAAATTCAAGCATACATGACAGCCAATCTTCGCAATCACTATACCTTGCAGGAGCTATCAGAAAAATTTGAAATTTCTCTTACCTCAATGAAAGTCTGCTTCAAGGGTGTTTATGGGAGTTCTATCTACTCTTACA
>OJML01001472.1_pt1 | contig 12295 bp, 9 predicted proteins | sample 1597221 | NCBI WGS metagenome assembly OJML01 (sample SAMEA2452123, study PRJEB22498) | human gut metagenome | biome: human feces; feature: human gut; material: feces | place: Australia | collected 2012 | reverse complement strand
AATACCATCTGCCCGTCCGGTCGTCTATATCCTCCAGCGTGCGAAGTGCCTCTGTAAACATCCGGTTCATGATGAAATTCTGCGCAGCAGCAAGATGGGACTCATCCTGACTCATGCCACCGCCTTCATTTCTGGCACGACGGAATGCATCTGAACCAAATCCGCCAAATCCATCAAACCCGCCATAGCTGCTGCCACCATACGATGAACCTGTATTTCCATCCATAATGCTCTTATATGCCGCCTGCACTTCCTTGAATTTTTCTTCTGCCTGCGCTGCGTTTGGGTTGTTGATATTGGCATCCGGGTGGTATTTCCGGCTTAGATTTCGATATGCTTTTTTCACTTCTTCTTCCGAGGCGCCATGTGGAAGCCCCAGAACTTCATAAGGATCTTTCATGCTAATTCCTTTCTTTCTCCCATAATTGCGAAACAACCAATTCATAGTAAACGTATATTTCCATATCTATTCATTCTATATACAATGTATTGAAACTAAGAAGTTCTAAATATTCTGATTTACGTGCTCATATTTTACGCCACCGTCGTGCGGGTATTGCCCCCTCGCTTTGCTCGGCGGCAGATTGTCGGGCGCATCCTAAATATGAACTTCGTTCATATGCGCCCTCCGCTCGCCGTCCCTGGCTCACTGGCGACTTGTTTGAACATCGTGTTCAAACATGGCTGGTGTTCTTGCAGAATATTAAGAACTTCTAAGTCTCAAACATATCGTATATATTCATGAATAAATATGGAAATATACGATTTACCATTGAAACTTGTTTCGCAATTATTGTTTACCGTTTTCTGTGTCATTTTGTTTCGTCATAAACCTTACCCAGATCCCGGAATAGATAATGTTGCGGAGGATGGCTGTCTCCTCGACGATTGGCAGGCATTCATAGATTTTCGCCATATCGGTGGCGATCATCATGAGGATTTCCTTCACGTAACAGTCGAACTGCTCTTTCGACAACTCATGGTATAACTCCTTCAAGGGATTGAACCGGTTCTTCTCGATATCCTCCTGCACATCATCATATGCGTCGAGAATATAAATGAATTTGCCAAGCTGGTAACCGAGTCTCCGCAGCTCCTCCGACCAGTCAATCCCGCGTGTCGACTTATATGCAAGGATCTCTGCCATGATATCACCAAAGGTTCCGGCAAGTAAATCCAGGTTCGTCACATTCTTCCGCTCGCAGGCAGATAATGTCCGCAGAGATTCCCGGATCTTCGCCAGCTTCTCCGGATAGACCTGACCGATCTTGCGCACACGCTTCCGTATAAAACTGCTGTAACAAAGTCTGGTAAATTTGCGGTCATCCTCCCAGTCATCAAGGCATTTGTAATAGGTCAGAATAAGATTCATATCCGCGATATACTGTATGACCTCATTCTCCAGATATTTTTTCTTCCCAACCGGATGCACCATGCACGTTGCTTCCTTCATCTTCGTATCCGGTTCATATAAAGCGGTCAGAAGCACCGCGGCAAACGTCGAATCATACGTAAGTGACATCTGCCCCATCGCACCGTCCGTATTTCGGAGTGCATGGCAGACGCCGCAATAATACATGCGATACCGCTCATAATCTTTGACTTTCATTTCCGGCTTGTTCACCGTCACATATCCAAACATCGTTCCACCTCCGAGTTAAACGGCTTTCTTATTTCTATTTTATACATTAGCTGTTCTTTATAAACCGTGCGCTACACTTCGGACAATGTATCTCGATCTTTCCTTTTCCCTTTGGGATACGAATTTTCTGCTTACACTCCGGGCAACGGTAGATGTGATGCGTCTTACGCATCGTCATGTGGTTTCTCTCTTTCCGTCCCCACATGCGTAGTTTATACGTCTTGTTTAGGAACCATGTATTTTCATCCCGACGCTTGCCAATATTTCTGGAGAACACACGGAAATATGCAAATGCAAAGGTCACAAATGCAATCGTGCTGAGTATATTGCTTCTTACAAACATATCGATAAAAACCAGGATACACGCTGCCCACATCATACACATGGAAAGCTGATCCGTTCCATTTCTACCGCGCATAAAATCCATCAATTTCTGTCTCATAAACATCCTCCATAACTATATCCAATCCTGATATTCATTATTCTTCTTCAATTTTTCGAATTGTCAAGTATTTTAACACGCGGGCAGGCTCCGTCAATGGCTTTCACAGAGATTTCACAAAATAAAAAAATCCCTGATACATCTTGTATCAAGGATTTAAGAGAGGCGCGAGCCGGATTTGAACCGGCGGTGAAGGTGTTGCAGACCTCTGCCTTACCACTTGGCTATCACGCCATATATCATAAGAAGAACCCGCTTGCGGGAGATCTCTTATGATTAGTAAGTAGCTTTGCTACTTACAATATCAAACTCCCCGAGTAGGGCTCGAACCTACAACAACTCGGTTAACAGCCGAGTGCTCTACCATTGAGCTATCGAGGAATATATCGTTGCATTTAACTAAACGCAAAGTAGATTATATGAAATATTTCCAATCAAGTCAAGACTTATTTTCAATATTTTATCCGTAATCTACAAACGGAGATGGAGGGATTTGAACCCTCGCGCCGCGCGAACGACCTACACCCTTAGCAGGGGCGCCTCTTCAGCCACTTGAGTACATCTCCAATGCCTAAAAAACACATTTTACCAATCGGTGTTATTTAGTTCCGCGTCAACACGCTAAATTAGAATAACAAATATTGTACTAAATGTCAAGAGGTAATTATATACCCTTAGCATAATAGCATCCTATTTTTTATTATTTTATTCCAATAACTTATTCATAAGAAAGAAGCGTATTCACGCCATCGTCACCTTCCATATAATGAACTGTGATTACATCACCTTCCTCAATCTTGATCAGGCTTTCATTTTCAGCAAAATTCTGTTTGTAGACAGAACGATCTTTCGCTGTAATATACACATATGTCTCATTCTCTACCGTGATGTACCGGATCTGTGTGACTGTAATCTTCTTACTCAACGTATCTTCACTGACATCGTTTCCACTTGTCGTTATGCTGTTTTCGGCAAGCAGCTTCCGGTAACTTGCAAGTGCTTCCTTCTGTGTCGCACCGGTTGCCACAATGCTGTATTTCTCCACATTGACAAGTGCATACATCTTCACGAGTCCCGCATTATCTTTGAGCACCATGATATAGGTTGGTACATTTCCGATGTTGATCAGAGATGGGAATGATGACGTGTACCCGAGGTTTTGTACCTGTCCCTCCGCAGAGGACATCGCGGAATGCTCTTCCGCACCTGCGATTGCAAAATATTTACTCTCCGCAGTTCTTGAATTCATCAATACGAACCCGATGTTCGACTGGTCTCCATTGACGGATGTCACACCTGTGTATACCCACACATCGCCATCCATCACCTTGTAACCATAATCATCGGTTGTCACCTTGCAGCCTTTATTTCCAATCTTGCTGTTAATGAATCCACCTGACAGCATACCATACCAGTTATACCGGTCACATAAGAGATCACCATCATACACGCGATCTACCCAATTTGGAATATTACCCAGATCCATATATTCACAATCCCCGCTGCATGGATCACAGAGCACGATTCCCTTCACGTCCTTCGCTCCAAATAACCCTGCATTCGGCTTTAATACCGGACAGATATAATATGGATTTCCTTCGTTATCGAGTTCAAAATAATATCCGTTGAAATCATAAGTCGGATATGAAAGCTGTACATGCCGCTGCAGATTCTTGCCAAAATATGCAGAGGAAGAATACTGAATCGGCTTTTCAATCTTCACATAATCTGCTTCATTTTTGACCGGATCAACGAGCACATATCCCGGAATTCCCGCGTCTTTATTATTCAGATATTTGATAAATCCCGCATATTCAAGCGGTGCAACCTTCATCGGCACACCATTATAATCAATGGTGCTGTATGTCTCGCTCACCTGATACTGGCTGACAACGTCAGACAGGGAACCAATCGCACGATCACCGATGATTCTTGCACTGTCCGTATCCATTAGTGCTATGTTGTTGATATTCTCACTTTCCGGTACATCCGTTGCAAAATCACCATCCTCAACCTTGATGATTCCTGCATATTTCGATGCACGCAACAATTTGGAAGATGCCAGCCCACCAATGATCAATCCTACAATCAACACAAGGATTGTTGTAAATGAAACCATTACCACCTTTGTCGAACCAACGGCTTCTTTGATATTGCCTTTTTTAGTAATGCGTGTTCCCTTGAAATCAAAGGAGCAAAATCCGATTGCCGCAAGCGTAAGTATTACCCATGTCCAGAATCCAGAGGTATGTACATTGATTGCCGGTGTCAGGAAATAATAAAACAACACTTCCACAACGAGCAGCAACCCATACAGAAGAATGTTTGATCTGCGGATAGCAAATCCTGGTTTTCCGTTTTTCTTCTGTTTCTTCCTGCGCTCCTTTTCCATATCTACATCATATTCGACTTTAACCTTGTTTTTTGCCATATTAATTATGCTCCTTCAGATAATCTACAACCGCCGTCTCATACAGATTGTGTCCTTCGCTGTCGATTACAACGATAACAGGAAGATTCTCGACGCGCATCTTACGGATTGCTTCGGTTCCAAGATCATCATAAGCAATCACTTCTGACTCCTTGATGCACTTTGATAAAAGTGCACCCGCTCCTCCAACAGCTGCCATATACACAGCTTTTTCCTTCACGATTGCATCTATGACTGCCTGGCTACGCTTGCCTTTTCCGATCATGCCCTTCAATCCCTTCGACAACAGAAGCGGTGTATATTTATCCATACGGCTGCTCGTGGTAGGTCCTGCGGAACCGATTACCTGTCCCGGCTTTGCCGGTGTTGGTCCGAGATAATAGATTGTATTTCCTGTGATATCCAATGGCAGAATCTTATCCTCATACAGCTTTGCACCGGTATAATCCACTTCCGGATGTTTCTCCTGCTCCACGCAGATAGCATCATACATCCGCTTGTGTGCAGCATCTCTGGCACTGTAGATTGTGCCGGTCAGATAGATATAATCTCCTGCATGAAGCTCCTTTAATTCCTCTTCGCTAAATGGTACTGCAATATGTCGTTCCATTCTCTAATCCTCCACTACTATTTTTTATTGTATTTACTTCGTCAGCATATATCCCTTTATAAACATTCTTTTTATCATGGTCTGCTCATCATCGATTTCGAAACTGATATACGTTACAATCAGCTTTTCTGTAACGCTGATTTGAATTTCGTAGACTTTGTCTTTTTCATCTACGACCTGATTTTCATTTTTATCTTCCAAGTCCTTATAATACGAAATGCAGGAAGTAAGATCTACACCCTCATATACATTGTCTCCGGCTGTGATTGTTTTGCTCTCATATTCTTGAACAGAACATTCATCCCGCCAATGTTCATCTACCCCATAGATTTTTTCATAACCACGGATGGTCAATCCACCCTCTTCAATCGGATATGCATTGAAATACACGGATTTCCATTGATCTTCACTGTCCCGGTCATACAGCATGTTATGTAATTCATCCTGCTCCGCTTCCGTGAGATTGGTCTTTATGTATCGTCTGCCATACGCATTTCCACGCAAATAATCATATGCTTCCGCAGCCACTTCCTTATCCAATGTCCGATTCTTAACTAACCGGCTTTTCTGTGACTGATACGACAGATATTGCGCATTTCCAAATGGAAGCAGAAGTCCGACAAATAAAAATCCAACTAAGACTAGAATCAGATTTTCATAGTGCCAGTTTATTTGTGTTTTCGTCTGATTTATTTCATTTGCATGTTCTGTTCCTGTATCACCGGTATCTGCCTGATTATTATATGTTTTTTTCCTGCCTGCAAGTCTTGCATACCTTGCATAGATTTTCTCCCACAGAATATAGATGACCTGTAGCAAGATAAACATCCACGCCGCATATCGCTGTTCCGTCAGTCCATATGCTTTGACACGCACTGACATAGAATAGATTTCAAGCAGGATAAATGGTGCATAGATATATTTCGTAATAGAAATAAGTTTCGCATAACGTGAAGTCTTCTCCTCCACGAACCCGGATGCCATCATCCAGATTGGCATACCTATCGCGAAAAGACTCGCACAGATACTGAAGATTTCGTTGCTCGGAACCTCCTGCGTCACGAAGATTTTTACCACATAGAGATAGATTACGAACATCGCAATCCACACGCATGGAAGTAGCACATACGATACAAATTTCTTCGTAAATGCCGCGTTATCTTCGCTTGTGTCCGAGACAGCAAGCAGGCAGGTTGGAAAATACGCAAGTGCACTCAGCATTAACTGGATATTCAACTCCACTCTGAACGTATCTATATCCACAAGCAATGCATCAATAATTTCAAGAATCAGGATAACCGCAATATTTAACACCAGATAGACACCAACTGCCCGGAGCAATGCGAATATAATCCGTCCGATACAATGTGGCAGATCCAGTTGCTGCTGCCGGAGCAATACATAAATTGCAAGAAGCACGGTACACGCAATGTAAAAATACAAGATACTTTCAAATATCAAATTCGGTATATCCGCTTTCTGTGCTTTAAGAATCTCTGACAAATTCTCAAATATGATTGCAATCACAAACGTTACGCCATATCCGATCAGCCATTTCTGTTTGTTTTTCTGTGCTTCTTCTGCTGTTTTCTTCCACAGACTCTCAACCAGAAAATTCCCGGCAAGCCAGATAGAACACACAGTCACGATAGATTCTATGTCAAACCCTTTTTTCTGATTTGCTATGATACTCACAACCGCTATGATAAACACACAGAAAATACTCGCAACATAACGTATGTATATCTGCTTGAATTTCGCCATATTCTGGTTGATATAATTTGAAACCTTTCCCAAGTACATATCTCCTTTCTTTCGGGCACGCATGATTCTCGTTTATAACCTACACATGCATCCATCCAATCTCCTGTACATCTTACTCTATCATTTCTTCCATATTATTTATATTTCTACAACACAACTGTCTTGTGACGATTGACATGACAGCACATATTGACTGCAAGCGGCATACCTGCGATATGCGTTGCGTAGGTTTCAATATTGACGGCGAGCGCCGTTGTCTTTCCTCCAAGTCCACCCGGTCCGATTCCCGTCTTATTCACAAGCTCCAATATCTCGTCTTCGAGCTTCGCAATATGTGCCTTCTCCGAATGTGATCCTGCTGGTCTTGTGAGTGCTTTCTTCGCAAGCTTTGCCGCAAGCTCAAAATCACCGCCAAGTCCGACACCGACTACCATCGGCGGACAGGCATTTGGTCCGGCATCCTTGACTGCTGCAAGTACGGACTGACGGATTCCTTCTTCTCCATCTGCCGGCTTCAGCATATACACCTTGCTCATATTCTCACTTCCAAAGCCCTTCGGTGCAATCGTGATTTCCAGCTTATCACCCGGCACGATATCGTAGTGAATGATTGCCGGTGTATTATCTCCTGTATTCTCACGCTGCAACGGATCTTTCACGACAGATTTTCGCAGGTATCCTTCCGTATATCCTCTTCTCACACCTTCGTTGATGGCATCTGTGAGATTCATTCCTTCAATGTGCAGATTCTGTCCAACATTCACGAAGAACACTGCCATTCCTGTATCCTGACAGATTGGTGTTTTATCTTCTCCTGCAATCTCCATATTCTCGATCAACTGATTCAAGATCTGCTTGCCGAGTGTGCTGTCTTCCTCTTTTGCCGCCTGACGTATCTTTCCATCCATATCATCTGCCAGATACAGATTGGCCGAGATACACATTTCTTTCACTGCTTCAATGATTTTGTCTGTGTGTAATGTTCGCATGGTTTACTCCTTTTTAACATACTAAGGCTGCTACATGATTTCTCATATAGCAGCCCTTTTCTTAATCATCCAAATAGTCGTCTTTATCTTTCGTATCAATTCCACGTTTCTTATTCTGTGCACGCACATAAATCGAAACAAAAATGTATGTCACAAATAACAATACAAATATGACACCTACCCAATACATAAGTGCATATAAGAAATTGGATACGCCATCCATCTTGGAAAGACCTTCCAAGCCCTCTTTAATACTATCGTTCATCGCTTTTCCCTCTTTTCACGATTTACTTATCTTCCGGACTCTCCGGCTCTTCTACATTTCCTTCTTCATTGTCTGCCTCATTCATCTCACGTTCCATCATCTCTAAAGACTCGGATTCATCTGCAGATTTCTGACGTACCTTTGCGATACTTGCAACGGTAATATCGCTTTCCAGATCCATGTTGATGAGCTTCACACCGGTTGTAATTCTGCCTAATATAGAGATATCCTTACACAGGAGTCTTATTACAATACCCTGGTTGGTAATCAGCATGATCTCGTTATCATCATTGACCGCCTTAAATCCTACAACGGTTCCGGACTTGTCTGTGATCTTGTAACACTTCACACCCTTACCGCCACGGTGCTGTGGTGTAAATTCTTCGACAAGAGTACGCTTACCAAGACCATTCTCGGATACGATCAGAAGTGCTTCGCCCTGTGTATCAAGCTGCATGCCGATAACCTCATCATCACCGGCAACACTCATACCGATGACACCCATCGATGTACGTCCGGTTGAACGAACCTCCTTCTCATTGAAGCGGATACACATACCCTGCTTTGTAATCAGGATGATATCCTTCGTATTGTTCGTTGCCTTTACTTCGATCAGCTCATCGCCCTCTTTCAGAGTGATTGCAGCAAGTCCGGACTTACGAACATTTGCATACTCGGTAATCTTTGTCTTCTTGATCATACCATTCTTTGTAGCCATGATCAGGTATCTTCCCTCATGGTACTCACGAATTGGAATGACTGCTGTGATCACTTCATCCGGCTGGAGCTGTAAGAGGTTTACGATTGCCGTTCCTCTTGCAGTACGTCCGGATTCCGGAATCTCATACGTCTTCAGACGATATACACGTCCTTGATTCGTGAAGAACATGATGTAATGATGCGTCGTTGTCATGAACAGATTCTCGATGAAATCATCCTCGATTGTCTGCATTCCCTTGATGCCCTTACCACCACGGTTCTGACTCTTGAAGTTATTGATTGTCATACGCTTTACATAGCCAAGCTTTGTCATAGCGATTACAACATTTTCCTTCGGAATCAGATCTTCAACTGTGATATCATCATCCATATCAATGCCGATAGAAGTTCTTCTGTCATCGCCATATTTTGTTGCGATGATCAGGATTTCCTCCTTGATTACACCAAGGAGCAGCTTCTCATCTGCGAGAATTGCCTTCAACTCTTTGATGAGTTCCATCAATTCTCTGTATTCTTTCTCAAGCTTCTCTCTTTCCAAACCGGTCAGAGCACGCAGACGCATATCTACGATAGCCTGTGCCTGTGCATCGGACAAACCGAAACGCTCGATCAATGCAAGCTTTGCATCGGCAACGGATTTGGAACTACGGATGATTTGAATAACCTCATCAATATTATCGAGGGCTATCAATAATCCCTCTAATATATGAGCACGATCTTCCGCTTTATTCAAGTCGAACTTCGTTCTTCTAGTTACAACCTCTTCCTGATGCTTGATATAATATCCAAGCATTTGAAGGAGATTTAATACCATAGGCTGTCCATCAACCAACGCCAGCATAATTACACCAAATGTATCCTGCATCTGTGTGTGCTTGTATAACTGGTTCAGCACGATATTCGCATTGCAGTCTTTTCGAAGCTCGATGACGATACGCATACCCTCACGGGAACTTTCATCACGGAGAGCTGTAATACCCTCAATCTTCTTCTCCTTGACAAGCTCTGCGATCTTCTGGATCAGCTTTGCCTTATTTACCATATATGGAAGCTCCGTTACTACAATCTTATGCTTACCATTTGGCATTGCCTCGATATCTGTAACGGCACGAACCTTGATCTTACCACGACCGGTTCTATATGCTTCATTGATACCGGCTGTACCAAGGATAGATGCACCCGTTGGGAAATCCGGTCCCTTGATGATTTCCATGATTTCTTCGATTTCTGTCTCACGATCCTCATTCACACGGTTATCAATGATCTTTACAACTGCATTTACTACCTCACGCAGATTGTGAGGTGGAATATTGGTTGCCATACCTACGGCAATACCGGTTGTACCATTTACCAGCAGGTTTGGATAACGGCTTGGAAGTACGACTGGCTCTTTTTCTGTCTCATCAAAGTTTGGTACAAAATCAACTGTATCCTTGTTGATATCCGCAACCATCTCCATCGAAATCTTGGAGAGACGTGCCTCTGTGTATCGCATCGCAGCCGCGCCATCCCCATCGACAGAACCAAAATTTCCATGTCCATCGACCAGTGGATATCTTGTATTCCATTCCTGTGCCAGCTTTACGAGTGCCTCGTAGATAGAACTATCACCATGTGGATGATATTTACCCATTGTATCACCGACGATACGGGCACATTTACGATGTGGCTTATCCGGACCGTTGTTCAGTTCCACCATGGAATGTAAAATTCTTCTCTGTACAGGCTTCAGACCATCTCGCACATCCGGAAGAGCTCTTGCAGCGATAACGCTCATGGCATAATCGATATACGATTCTTCCATGGTTTTCTTCAAATCCACTTCATGGATTTTATCAAAAATTGTACTATCGTCCATTGTTCTCCTCCTACTTAAATGTCAAGATTCTTAACGAATTTTGCATTTGTCTCAATAAATTCACGTCTTGGCTCTACTCTCTCACCCATCAATGTATCGAAGGTTAAGTCTAGCTCAGACTCACTGTTCTCATCAATTGCTACACGCAATAAAACCCGCTTTTCCGGATCCATAGTTGTATCCCACAACTGCTCAGCATCCATCTCACCAAGTCCTTTGTATCGCTGGATCTTGTTATTCTGGTCACGACCAACTTCATTTAAGATATCCGCCAGTTCTTCATCACTGTATGCATACCATGTCTTCTTGTTTTTCTCGAGCTTATACAGTGGTGGCTGTGCTAAGTATACATGTCCTTCCTTGATCAGATCCGGCATAAACCGGAAGAAGAATGTAAGCATCAGCGTTGCAATATGTGCACCATCGACATCGGCATCGGTCATGATAATGATTTTGTCATAACGAAGCTTCTCAATATTGAAATTCTCACGAATACCGGTACCAAATGCAGTAATCATGGCTTTAATCTCTGCATTTTCCAGAATCCGGTCAATTCTTGCTTTCTCTACGTTCAGAATCTTACCACGCAACGGAAGGATTGCCTGTGTTGCACGGGATCTGGCAGTCTTTGCGGAGCCACCGGCGGAATCTCCCTCTACGATGTAGATTTCGCAGTTCTTTGGATTTGGATCTGAACAATCGGCAAGCTTACCGGGAAGCGCCATGTTCGTCTCAAGTGTACTCTTACGGGCAACATCCCTTGCTTTTCTGGCTGCCATACGGGCACGCTGTGCGACAACTGCTTTTCCTACGATAGCCTTTGCCACCTGAGGATTCTGCTCTAAGAAATAAGTAAGCTTCTCTGTCACAAGTCCTTCGACTGCAGTTCTCGCTTCTGCATTACCAAGCTTCTGCTTTGTCTGTCCTTCAAACTGTGGCTCCGGAATCTTGATACTTACGATAGCGGTCAGACCTTCTCGCAGGTCATCACCGGACAGGTTTTCTTCTTTGTCACGCAGAATCTTATTGCTTCTTGCATAATCATTGAAGACTTTCGTGATAGCACTCTTAAATCCTGTCAGATGCATACCACCTTCCGGTGTGTTGATATTATTTACAAAGCTCAAAGTAAGCTCGTTGTAAGAATCGTTGTGCTGCATTGCCACTTCGACATAAATATCATCTTTGTTACCTTCGATATAGATAATCTTGTCGTAAAGCGCAGTCTTTGTCTTGTTCAAATAAGCGATGAACTCCTTGATACCACCCTCATAGTGGAAGGATTCTCTCTGTTCCTTGCCCTCACGCTTATCTTCAAGATTAATCTTCAATCCCTTTGTGAGGAAAGCCATCTCACGAAGTCTTGTACGAAGCACCTTATAATCAAAGATAACATCATCAAAGATCGTATCGTCCGGCATAAATGTAACCTTCGTTCCGGTCTTATCGGTCTTGCCAATCTCTTTTAATTTGTAAATTACATTTCCGCGCTCATAACGCTGCTTGTAGACCTTTCCATCTCTGGAGATTTCAACTTCCAGCCAGTTCGAAAGCGCATTTACAACGGATGCACC
>OJML01001467.1_pt1 | contig 12332 bp, 8 predicted proteins | sample 1597221 | NCBI WGS metagenome assembly OJML01 (sample SAMEA2452123, study PRJEB22498) | human gut metagenome | biome: human feces; feature: human gut; material: feces | place: Australia | collected 2012 | reverse complement strand
TGAGTTTATGGACTCTGGCACTGGTAAGAACTTTTAGAATGGCGGTGGCTTCCCTATAAGATAAAAGGCTGGCTTCGAAATGAAGTCAGCCTTTTTATGAATATGTTGTGTGCTTATTCTTAATACATCAGCGGATAAATAGCAGCTCGCGATACTTTGGCAGTGTCCAGAGTTCATCGGCTACGAGAAGCTCGAGTTTGTCGATCTGATAACGGATTTCCTCCATCTTAGGCGCCACGGTGTCGTGATAAGCCACTGCCTTCTCGCGCTCGCTCTCTATTCTGTTGGCCACTTTGCGGGCATTCACCAGTGCCTCAACTCCAGTCTCTATGGTCTGCGTGCGCTCGGCTATCTCGCGGATAATCTTCACATTGCGAGCGGTGAGTTTCTTGCCTTCCTCTCCGCCGAAGATATTGATCATGCCCTCTACATTCTTTGCCAGACGGCTCTGGTAGTGGGTTGCCACAGGAATGATGTGGTTCATCGAGAGGTCGCCCATCACACGGGCCTCTATCTGAATCTTCTTGGTGTAGATTTCCCATTTCACCTCGTTGCGCGCTTTCAGCTCACTCTCGCTCATCACATTGGTCTTGGCGAACATGTCGATGCTTTCCTTGTCGAGATAACGGTCGAAGACGACGGGGCAGGACGCCTCGCAGTCGAGTCCGCGCTTCTGAGCTTCTTCCTTCCACTCGTCGCTGTAGCCATTGCCGTCGAAGCGGATGGGCTTGCAGGTCTTGATATCCTCGCGCACTACGTCGATGATGGCGGAAGTCTTGTCCTCGCCAGCATCGATAAGAGCATCGACTCTTGTCTTGAAGTTCTGTAGCGCCTCGGCCACAGCCGCATTCAGTACTATGAGCGACGATGCACAGTTGGCCTCGCTGCCTACGGCACGGAACTCGAATCGGTTGCCGGTGAAGGCGAATGGAGAAGTACGGTTGCGGTCGGTATTGTCGATCATCAACTCAGGAATCTCCGGAATGTCGAGCTCCACACCCTTCTTGCCTGCCAGGGCAAAGAGTTCTTCCTTGTCGGCTTTCTCGATATGATCGAGCAGGTCGGTGAGCTGCTTGCCTAAGAAAGATGAGATGATGGCTGGAGGAGCCTCGTTGGCACCCAGTCGGTGCGCATTGGTGGCACTCATGATGGAGGCCTTGAGCAGACCGTTGTGCTTGTACACGCCCATCAGGGTTTCCACGATGAAGACGACAAAGCGCAGATTGTCCTCGGGAGTCTTGCCTGCAGCATGGAGCAGCACACCTGTATCGGTACAGAGACTCCAGTTGTTGTGCTTGCCCGAGCCGTTGACACCGGCAAATGGCTTTTCATGCAACAGTACTCGGAAGCTGTGCTTGTGAGCCACACGCTTCATCAAGCTCATCAACAGCATGTTGTGGTCGACAGCGAGGTTGCACTCCTCGTAGATAGGAGCCAGCTCAAACTGGTTTGGCGCCACTTCGTTATGGCGTGTCTTGCAGGGAATACCCAGCTCGAGAGCCTGGATTTCCAGGTCTTTCATGAACGCCTGCACACGCTCTGGAATGGTGCCGAAGTAATGGTCGTCCATCTGCTGGTTTTTGGCTGAGTCGTGCCCCATAAGGGTTCGTCCAGTAAGCATCAGGTCGGGGCGTGCCGAGTAGAGACTCTCGTCCACAAGGAAATATTCCTGTTCCCATCCCAGGTTGGTCTGCACCTTCTTGACCTGTGGATAGAAGTAATGGCACACGTCGGTAGCCGCCTCACTCAGTGTGTGGAGCGAACGCAGCAACGGAGCCTTGTAGTCGAGAGCCTCGCCTGTGTAAGAGATAAAGATGGTAGGAATGCACAGTGTGTCGTCGATGATGAAGACCGGCGATGTAGGATCCCATGCCGAATAGCCACGCGCCTCGAAGGTGTTGCGAATACCTCCGTTGGGGAATGAACTGGCGTCAGGTTCCTGCTGTACGAGCAGTTTTCCGGAGAACTCTTCTATCATGCCGCCCTTTCCGTCGTGCTCTACGAAGGCGTCGTGCTTTTCAGCTGTTCCCTCTGTGAGGGGCTGAAACCAGTGCGTATAGTGTGTTACCCCGTTTTCCTCTGCCCATAGCTTCATGCCGGCTGCCACAGAGTCGGCGATGGAACGATCCAGTCGGGTACCGTTGTCTATCACGTCGATGAGTTTCTCGTACACATCGGATGGAAGATACTTGTACATCTTCTGGCGGTTGAATACATACTTGGCGAAATACTCCGAAGGTCTTGTCTTGGGAGCATCCACCTCTACAGGTCTTTTCTTGAAGGCCTCGGCTACAACCTCAAATCTCAAATTAGCCATTCTTTTATTGTTTGTTTAAAGTTTGCGGTGCAAAATTACAAAATTCTTGGCAAATGGCTAACATATTGACGATTTTTTATAATAAAATCGCACAAAACTGCTCATAATAGTAGTTTTTGGCACAAAACAGCTCACGATAGTGATTTTTCACACAATGACGGGGGTTGTCTACAGACTGCTGAACCTCTCTATGAGTTTGCGCCGATAGAACCGCCCCACCTTTACATGAGTGAGCGTTTCGAAGGGTGGATAGAAATGGCACACGTTGTCGACCACCTCGATGAGATAGTTCATATTGATGATGCATCGCTGGCTCACCTGCACAAACTGGCTGTCGAAATCGAGCAGTTCCTCGCTCTTCAGTGTGCGCTTCAGCCTCACCGGAGTCTTGCATCCTGCCACCACAGCCTCCCAGCACCGCACCTCATGGTTGTACTGAAAGAGGCACACGTCGCGCTTGTCCACGAGCCGAAAGTCTACGGTGTTGGTATAGAGCAGAAACTTGTCGTCGCTCTTCTTGCCGTCCTGCATTTCCTTCTTGCCGTCGCTTGCGGCTGTCACTTTCTGCAGTCTGCCCATTACCGTTGCCAGCTCTTTCCCGTCTATGGGCTTGAGCAGTACATCGAAGGCTTTCTTGCGGAAGGCAGGCAGCACAAACTCATCATAGGCGGTGTACATCACCACACGGCAGCGTCCATGCGTGAAGATGTCGACACGGTCGAGGAAATCGAGCCCCGAGATGTCGGGCAGCTGTACGTCGAGGAATATCAGGTCGGGCTGATGCTCGCTCACCATAGTGAGTCCGTCGAATCCGTTGTAGGCGATGCCTGCCACGCTGACCTCGTCGTAATCTGCGAGATGCTCTGCCAGGCTTCGGGCTGCATCCTTGTTGTCGTCGATAATGATTGTTTTCATGAGCTGTATGTGATGTTGGTTTTTGTTTTCTTTTACTTTCGGGGTTTAGAAATCCAGTCGGAAGTCGTCTGGCACCATGATGACAGCCTCACATCCGCAGGCGTTACCCGCCTCGTCTTTCCTATTGGTCATGGCGAAGGACATCTTGCTTCTGTTGCGCTCATTCACGATGGCTACGGTCTGCGTGATGATGCTGAGCCCCGTGCGCTTGCTGCGTCCCACGCTTCGTATATCGAAACCGGGTCCGTTGTCGCATACGGCTATCCGTATCATCTTCTGCCTGCGCTCCACGCTGATGTCGAGTTGCTTGTGTCCTTCCCATCCTCTGAGTCCGTGCACAAAGGCATTCTCTACCAGTATCTGCACAAACATGGAGGGTATCTTCACCTTATTTATATATACATCGGGAGCAATATGAATATGAAAGTCGAAGTCATCGCTCAGCAACTGCTGTTCTACCTTCACATACTGGTTCACGAAGTCGAGTTCATCGCCCAGGGTTACAGCCAGCTGGCACGAGATGTCGAGGTTGGCTCTGATGAGTCGGGTAAGCTCCTGCAGTTCGTGTGCTTCCTGCTGTTCGGAGTGCACAATCTTATTGTTGAGCACATTGAACACAAAGTGGGGCGAGATGCGGTTGCGTGCGCTTCCCAGCCTCAGTTTCATGATGTTCATCTTCGTCTGCAGGTCGCGCTTTCGCGTACGCAATATCCACAGTGCGAATATCAGTGCCAGCACCAATGCAGCCGACACGACGGCAAAGGTTGTGGCATGCGCCTGCTGTATGTCGACATTCTTTCGTTCGAGTTCCAGGGAATGATGCAGCTTCAGTGTGTCCTGCGTGAATCGCTCCATGATTTCCGAGGCCCGCATATTGATGCGGTTGTGCTCCAAGGAGTCGTTCTTCCTCATGTCCTCTCTCAGGTTGTCGTAAGCCATGCGGTAGTTGCCCGTCGACTCATAGTAGCGCCGCAGGTAATTGTTGCGCACCTGTCTCATCGTAAAGGCGATGTTGGCTGTGTCAATTTCCTTCTCCGTGTCGAGGACCGACTTCACTTCTGCCATGTTGCCACGCTTCACCGCCAGGCCTATACGTATGGTGTTGCAGTAGTAGGTGATCAGCGCATCGTTGGTGCGGCTGGCAAAGGGCTCCACTTCGTCAAGATAATGAGCTGTGGAGTCGAGGCGATTGAGGTTCAGATACACATCCGCCAGGTTTACCTTGCAGATGAACATATCGAAATTGTCCTGCATGTGATGTTTCTCCAACAGGCTTTTCAGGGCGACGAACTTCCGGAGCGATGCTTCGTAGTCCTTGGCGTAATAATAGTAGTTGCCATAGTTGTTCAGAAAATAAGCCTGCATTCCCACCGACATGGATTTCATGCAAGCCTCCGTCTGCTGATAGTAGCGCAGCGATGTTTTCCAGTCGTTGAGTTGCTGATAGATGGTGGCAAGACCCATGTAGAGCGTCACGTTGTCTTGCTTGGGCAGCTCGAGCGAATCCACCAGGAAGAGTGCTCTTCTGTACCACGCGGCAGCCTCTACAAGGCGGTTCTTGAAGAGATAGGCGTCAGCCAGATTGGCACACACCAATGGGCGCTGAGTCTGCAGATTACTCTCCCCCAACAGCGAGTCGGCACGATGATAGAGCCTGATCACCTCGTCGGGGTCTTTGTGGAAGTTGTGCAGGTTGACAGCCTGGCAATTATAAGCATAAGCCAACAAAGCATTGCACCTCGACGATGAGGGTTGTCTCTTGGCAAAGTCGATTGTCGCCTTCAGATAAGGTGCCATGGAGTCGGGAGTGGCAGAAAGACAGTACATCTTGCCCATCCTGACATAGCATTCATAGTAAGCGATGCTGTCGGGCGCCTCAGCCATAGCCTTGAGAATCATCTGTCGGGCATGCGGCGACTTGGCACCTATTGAGTCCTCAAGCTGCTGCAACAGGAGCTGCTCGGCATCGGGCACAGCCTTTCCTTCCTGCCGACTACAAGCCGCCACAAACAGCAAGCACAGGCTCACTGACGCCAAGATCATGTACTTCAGATATGTTTTCACTACTTTTTTATTCCAAATAATCTGCTGCGAAATTAATCATTTTTTTTGAAACGACAAAGCCTTGACTACAAACTTTCTTTGCTTTTATCTTCTAACTTACGATTATTTTTTACCACATAGGCACGTTTTCCGACAGCATAAGCACTCCTTGCACCCATTTAGACACGATGTGAGTTTTTCTGTGTTTGCACTTTCATAAGAAATGCTTAACTTTGCCGAACAAGATATTTTGCCCAATGACACGACGGTGTCATAACATCATCAGGAAAATTATGTCTGTTAAACCCCTTTTCTGACAAAGGTTGGCGCTCCTCTCGCATTCTTATGTCGAGGGAGCGTTTTTTGTATGTTTGACAGAAGTTCCCTCATTTGCGAAACTTCAATAAAAATAAATGAATTTATTTTGTATTGTCTTCGTTTTGCACTACCTTTTAATAAAGTAGGCTGCACTCAACAATAAAAATAAATGAATTTATTTTGTATTGTCTTCGTTTTGCACTACCTTTGCAAGCAAAAAGACAAGATATGGACAAACAGCAAAACAGAAATCAGGCACACTTGCCCTACCGCATCATCGCACTCGACTTAGACGGAACTCTCACCAACCACGACAAGGTGATAACTCCCAAAACACGTGAGGCGCTGCTCAAGGCACAACACGAGGGTGCCATCGTGGTGCTGGCTTCGGGAAGACCGACCTATGGCATCGTGCCGCTTGCCAACGAGCTGAAGCTCGACACACATGGCGGTTTCATCCTGGCTTACAACGGTGGAAAAATCGTAGACTGGGGCACACAGCAGGAATGCTTCGCACAGCACCTGCCGCCATCTGCCATCCCCGTCATCTACGAATACGCCAAACGGAAGGGACATGCTCTGTTGGGCTACGCCGGAAACGAGATCGTGACGGAAATGCCCGACGACCCTTACGTGAAGGAGGAGTCGCGCATCAACAAGATGAACATCAGACGTGTGGACAACCTGCTGATGCACTTGGAGCCTAACCCCACCAAACTGCTCATGACGGGAGAACCGACAACGATGATCGTTGCCGAGGAAGAACTGGCTGAACAGCTGGGCGACAAGATGGATGTGTTCAGATCGGCGCCTTTCTTCCTGGAACTGGTGCCGAAGGGCATCGACAAGGCGCAGTCGCTGTTGAGACTGTTGGCTAAGGTGAACCTCACGCCTGCGGATATGATTGCCTTCGGCGACGGATACAACGACCTGAGTATGTTGCGATTGGCGGGAATGGGTGTGGCCATGGCGAATGCTGCGCCGGAGGTGAGAGCCGACGCCGACTACGTGACGCTGTCGAACGAGGAGGACGGTGTGGCTGTGGCGATAGAGAGGTTTTTGAATATTTAATGAAATAATATAATATGTTACAGCTGGACAATTTCTACAAGGCTCGCTTCGTGCTGAGCAAAGTGATTAGAAAGACTGAGCTGGTTCACACTCCGCGAATCAACCCAGAGAGTGATGTGTTTCTGAAGCCGGAATGTCTGCAGAAGACGGGATCGTTTAAGATTCGTGGTGCTTACTACAAGATTTCGCAACTCTCTCCAGAAGAGAAGGCAAAGGGTGTGATAGCCTGTTCGGCGGGCAACCATGCCCAGGGTGTGGCGCTTGGTGCTACTGCCATGGGTGTGAAGAGTCTGATATGTCTGCCCGAGGGCGCTCCTATATCGAAGGTGGAGGCTACCAAGCGATTGGGCGCTGAGGTGTGTCTGGTGCCGGGAGTCTACGATGATGCTTATCAGAGGGCACTGGAGCTGCGCGACGAGCACGGCTACACCTTTGTGCATCCCTTCGACGACGAGAACGTGATTGCTGGTCAGGGGACGATTGGCCTGGAGATTCTGGACCAACTGCCCGAGGTGGAGGCAGTCGTGGTGCCTGTGGGCGGCGGCGGACTGATTTCGGGTGTGGCGTTTGCCATCAAGTCGCTCAACCCCAAGGTCAAGATCTATGGTGTGCAGGCTGAGGGTGCTGCCAGCATGGTGCAGAGTCTGCACGACCACAAGCAGGAGAAACTGCCCTCGGTGGCAACTGTGGCCGACGGCATCGCTGTGAAGGAGCCTGGCAAGCTGACTTTTGAGACTTGCTCGAAATACGTAGACGAGATTGTGACGGTGAGCGAGGACGAGATATGTGCTGCCATCCTGCATCTGCTTGAGGCTGAGAAGATGGTGGCAGAGGGTGCCGGCGCTGCCAGCGTGGCTGCCGTGATGTTCAACAAGGTGCCTGTAAAGGGCAAGAAGACGGCGTGCATCGTGAGTGGCGGCAACATCGACGTCACCATTCTCAACCGCGTCATCAACCGCGGTCTGACGAAGAGCGGACGCATCTGCACGCTCTGCATAGAGCTTGACGACAAACCGGGACAGCTCCTGCAGGTGAGCACCGTCATTGCGGAGCTGGGAGCCAACATCATAAGCGTGAGCCACGAGCGCAACGCCGACAGCGAGGCTGTGAACGCGTGCCTGCTGCGCCTCACCGCTGAGACAAAGAACCACGAGCATGTGGCAGAGATAAAGCGACAGCTCATGGAGAAAGGTTTTAAGATTATAGAATAAAGAAGATATGAAACAGATTCACACCGACAACGCGCCCAAGGCGCTCGGACCCTACAGCCAGGCCATTGAGGCCGGAGGCATGGTGTTCGCATCAGGACAGGTGCCCATTGACCCTGCCACAGACCAGTTTGTAGAGGGCGGCATAAAGGAGCAGACACGTCAGTCGCTCACCAACGCCCAGAACATCTTGCGCGAAGCAGGCACCGACCTGCACCATGTGGTGAAAACAACGGTGTTCCTCAGCGACATGGACAATTTTGCTGCCATGAACGAGGTCTACGCCGAGTTTTTCCAGCAGCCTTATCCCGCACGCTCTGCCGTGGCTGTAAAGACGCTGCCCAAGGGTGCTCTCGTTGAGATCGAGTGTATCGCGGTGAAGGGATAACCCCGTTATATAAGAAAAAGGCGAACACAAGCTTGGGTGCTGTGTTCGCCTTTTTTTATATGGCTCGTCATGAGCCGTTTGTTTGAACATTGTGCTTATTCCTGACTTCGTCACGCAAGAGGGCACCGATGTCAATGGCTTCTGGGCAGGCATTGGGCATTATAATGAACAGAGTTTGAAAAAAACAGCCTTATAAGCAACAGTGCGTTTCTTTTCACATCTTACAATTTTATAGTAAATATTAAAAAAAAGTAATAAAAAGTAAATAAAATTTGTTTGTTTAAAATAAATTGTCTACTTTTGCTTTCTCATATATGACGAAAAAACTTGACCATATATAGATTGTGGCCAGAAGATCAGTGATTGTAAAAAGGAACCAAAAACATTATAAAAGATTGTTTGTATATGAAGAAAGTTTACAAAAAATTAGTGACTTGCTCACTTGCTGTGCTGTCATTGTGGCCAACTACGGCGGTAAAGGCGCAGACGGCTGTCGATGACGGCCAGACCTTTTATGCGTATCGTATTGACCAATTGAAAAAAGATGCCCAGGGCTTTAGCACGACACCGGAGATTGGTTGGGTGACATTCAACACCAACGACACGACTAAGGTGACGCTGCTGAAGAAGATTACGGGCTATTATGACATGGAGAAGGTGGGCGCTGGCGAGTATCTCGACGGCAAAATCTACACCTATGGCTATCAGTATGATTCTTCTGACTATGATGAAGCTTATCAGTCTACAAAATACATTGTGTATGATGCCGAGACCTTTGAGCCTCTGAAAACCATCAAGCGCTATGGAGAGCGCCGTGTGTCTGACATGACTTACGATTATACAACCAACACGATGTATGCGTTGGCAGAGGATAAGGTGACTAACTACCGCGAGCTGAAAGTGACCAGTCTTTGTATCGTAAACACAGAGACGGGTGAGCTGACGCGTGTGGGTGGCACGGGTGACCTCTATGGCATTAACGGCTACGGAAAAAAGGTAATTGACAACCTTGTGACGCTGGCTTGCGACAAGAACGGCAACCTCTATGCCATGTCGGCCTACCGCCATTTCTATAAGATAGACAAGTTCACGGGCAAGGCTACCGAGATAGGCAAGGAGCACAAATTGGCTGTAGAATCGTTCTTCCAGTCGATGACCTTCGGTGCTGATGGCGTGCTCTACTGGACGCAGCACACGGCTCACCCCTACGGATGGCTCACCACCATCAACACAACCACAGGTGTGCCCACAAAGATAGGCACGCTGGGCAACAGCGACAAGCTGACCTGCTTGTTCCAAAAACGCAGTCTGGTGAAGACTTTCCCGCTGGCCGTAACCGATCTGAAGGCGGTGAACGACGAGGTTAAGCACAACCAGGTGACGCTGACCTGGACATTGCCCACCAAAAACTATGATGGTACCGACGCCAACCTGACCGGGGTGCGCGTTTATCGTCTTGGCACGGCCGAGCCTATTGCTGAGTTAGGAAACGATGCCACATCGTTTGTTGACGAGCATTCGGACAATGGACAGACGGCCTATGAGGTGGTAGCGGTAAACGCCACTGCCCCTGGTGTGCCTGCCACCGTTAGCCTGTTTGCCGGCTACGACCAGCTGAAGGGCGTGAACAAGCTGCATGCGGTAAGAGACAAAGCCACCAACGAGGTGAGCGTGTCGTGGACAAAGCCTACGCAGACGGTGAACAAAGGCTATGCCGATTTCGACAACATCGTGTATAATGTCTATCGCGTAAATCTGATTTCGCAGACCTATGAGCAGCTGTCAGCAAACCAGAAGGAGCTCACCTTCAGCGAGGCTCTTTCTGACGAGGGCATCTACTGTTATGTGGTAGAGGCTGTCAGCGGTGGCGTGATAGGCTTGGGCGCCAAGACAGAGAACATAACTGTGGTAGCGACAAAGGTGCCGCCCTTTACCGCTAAGTTTGAGAAAAACGGCGACGGCCTGTTCTGGACAGCGGCTAATCTTCCGCATAAATATGGTGCAGGATGGTCAATATCCACTTCTGTAGACAAAGATTTTGATGGCTACTATGCTCGTTTGTATAAGGCTTCGGCCAGCGACGCGCTGGACGACTGGTTGATCTCGCCGCCAATACAGATGGAGAATGGTGAATATAACCTTTCTTATTATGGCAAGGGCTCGGCAACGGCCAAGTGGAGCTGGGCTGTGATGCTGAGCGACAACGACGAAGAACTCAGCAACTTTAACACGGAGCTCGACCGCCACGATGACGAGATCGTGTTTGGTGACAAGACGGTGCAAGGCGGATGGAAACAAGTATGCAACAAAAACTTCACCATCGCCACCCCGGGCATCTACTATATAGGTCTCCACGGCTATACCAAGGAGGGCTCTTACATCTCGCTCTGCATTGACAACCTGAGCATTACGCCAGTAACCTCTGGCATAAACAGCGTGAAGGACACGCCTGCTGCCAAGCTGACCTTCAAGGATGGCGTGGCTGAGGTATCGGGTGGTAAGACAATCAAACAGTGGACGGTGTATAACGCTCAAGGTCAGCAGGTAATGCAGGGCTTGGGCAACGGAACGCCTAACGTGCAGATTGGCCTCTCGGCGCTGAACAACGGCCTCTATGTCGTGTGCGTCACCACTACTGATGGCACCGTTCAGACTTTGAAGCTGAAGAGATAATAAGATAAAAATAATATAAAAACAATATAAAAGGCCGACTGTATGGAATGTAATTCTCATGCAGTCGGCCTTTTTCATGACTTCGTCATTCAAAAACATCTGACTTTTAAGAAAGAATGACGAAGAGTCGCCAACTTCCGAACCGGAGAATCCGAAGGCAGCACCTTTTGTAGATTCGCAAGGTCTGGCCGATGAAAAAAGCTGCCAAAAACAAGCGAAAAAGTGAGCGCGGAAAACTGTATATTTATGCAGTTTCGCCCTCTTTTTTAGTGGCGTTTTAAAAGAGCCCAACTTACGATTTGAAAGTGCCCAAATGACGTCCTCAAAGAGGCTCTTTGAGGAGCTCATATGGGCTCTTTGACGACCTCAAAGAGGCTCTTTGACAAAACGACCCTGTTTTTAAGAGTTGTTAACAAAAAGTATAAGTTAAAAACCGCCTTATTTTTGAAAACAGAAAGCAGAATACCCGTTTTAGCTTACAATCGCTGTTTTGGATATTTATTCATTTCTGCTTTCTGTTTTGCATATTTATACAATTCTCCCGGTGAGAGAACCTCTATTGTTTTGCTCTTTTTCTTGCGCCTTTACGGCCCTTTTTCAGCTGCCTTTTGGGGCTTTCGCGGCCCTTGGAGCCATAGCATCCCTTTGAGCTATTGCTGCTCTTGGAGCTGTTGCTGCTCTTTTGAGCCATCACAGCCCTTTGAGCCGTTGCTGCTGTCGCTTAGCGCTTTCTCTTTCCTTTGGAGCTTTTGCTGCCCTTTGGTTTTTCACCGTCCTTGGCGCCATCCTCTTTTTCGGTCTTCTTCTTTGTCTTGGCGCCATTGTTGGAGATGATGGTGAAGTCGAGCTGTTTCTTCTCCAGGTTCACGCGGGCCACCTTTATGCGTATGGGGTCGCCGAGCTGGTAGCGGTTGTGACGGCGACGGCCGACGAGACAGTAGTTGCGCTCGTCAAAATCGTAATAGTCGTCGTCGAGGTCGCGCATGGGCACCATACCCTCACAGTGGTTCTCGTCGATCTCGCAGTAGATGCCGAACGACTGTATGCCGGAGATGTGGGCATCAAACTCCTCGCCGAGGTGGTCGCCCATAAACTCTACCATCTTATATTTTATAGAGTCGCGCTCAGCGTTGGCTGCCACCTGCTCCATGTCGCTGCAGTGTTCACACAGCTCCTCATAGTGGTCCTTGTTGGCAGACCGTCCTCCCTGCTGATAGCGCGTGATGAGTCGGTGCACCATGGTGTCGGGGTAACGGCGTATGGGCGATGTGAAGTGGGTGTAATAGTCGAACGCCAGACCGAAGTGGCCGATGTTGTGAATGCTGTATTTTGCTTTCATCATGGCCCTCAGCGCCACGAGCTGTATGACGTTGCCCTCGGGTTTGCCCTCACAGGCGTC
>OJML01001459.1_pt1 | contig 12361 bp, 12 predicted proteins | sample 1597221 | NCBI WGS metagenome assembly OJML01 (sample SAMEA2452123, study PRJEB22498) | human gut metagenome | biome: human feces; feature: human gut; material: feces | place: Australia | collected 2012 | reverse complement strand
ACGTGAATTTTCGTAAATATAGGGTGTTTGAGTGTAAATATAATTCATGCTAATTCACGTTTAATTCACGGCAATTTACGTTTCAAAATATATGCGCCGCCTTTTTTATGTAAGCACTCAAATTATGGCTTAAATTAGAAAGAAGTATCTTCGCTGCTGAATTTAAAACATTGAATTATGTACAGCAGTGAAGATTTGGAACATTTTCGATAAGAGATGAGCAAAGCAAGCTTGCTTGGACTTTGCCATGACGAGAAAATGTATAAAGAGATTCTATTTCCAGTACCAGACGGAGGCAATGCCTAAGGGCATCTCCATTGAACAGTTCTGTTCACGTAATAAAGTACCTTATAATATAAATAAAGGTATGACAGCAGAAGAACAAAAACGTTATATCAATTACCTTGCCGAGCGAGTTCGTGAGGCAGATTTAGGTTTACGTGCTCGTGACCTTGTTCTCCAAGATTTTCTTGATAAGCAGAAGGAATATGACGAACGCATATCCAAATTGGATGATGTGCTTTCTCGTATAGATTCTCTAGAATCTTCATTGAAGGATTCCGAACGTAAGCGTAAGGCTGCCGAGCGTAAAGTGGCAGATTTAACAGCAAAATTAAAGTTTGCCAATAAGAATCTTTTCGGTGATAAGAGTCACAGAACCAAGAAAAAGGATTCAGATGAAGAGTCTGACCGTACCAAAGACAAGGATGATTTTGATGGTACATCTTCATCTTTGCTTTTCTAAAGGACGGTAACCTCCCCATTGATAATAATTTGGCGGAACGTGCGATTCGTCCTTTGACTACCCAACGCAATTCAATGCTCCACTTTGGCAGTGATGAAGGGGCAGAGATGGCAGCTACTTATCATAGCATCATCGGTACAGTTAAGATGCAGGGACGGTCTGCATGGGAATACCTTGGTGAAATTTTTACTAAAAGTCTGATTAAGCGAATAGAATCATGCTTGTTCGAATTCTTGAGTGTGAAGACTTTATCCAATATATTTAACGGTTGCAGGGATTTTTTCAGCCTGCGACCAGATAAATTTTCGTGCCAACGAGTGCAGAGCTAAACTTGTTTGAGCTATGCCGAGTGCAGTCGAAAATCATGAAATAAATCGGATTGGCAATATGCCAACATTTTCGATAAGTGAGTACAATAAAAGTTTGCTTTTAAATTGTCGAGCGAAGAAAATGTATGAAATAGTTAATAAACAAGTGAAATTTACTCAATATATAGGCACTTGCAAAAGTGCCTATATAAAGGGTTATGCCCTAAATTGAGTACAAACATATAAATGTGAGATTATGTCTAAGTATATATTATATCGTTATCAGTTTTCGCCCATTCATAGTAATATACAGTCTATGTTTCCTGTGAAAGTAGATAATATGTCTGATGAAGATTTAATGCTAAATAAGCAAACCTTATTTGCGTCCCTCTTTGATGAAGATGTTGAACTGAATTTTAAGAAGGGAAATAAACTTTATAATCATAAGATGCTTTTTTGTCAAGGTAGCTTCTTTGTCTTCAAGATTGCTAATGATAAGAGTGTGAACTTGGAGGAGAACTTCACTAAATGTAAACATGAATATTCTCCAAGTTGCAATGTGATTATTGATAATCGTAAAGATGTTCAAATTATTGCCGTGGAGGAGAAGAAAAATGTATTCAAATCAACAGATGTGGTTTCTTCCATCTTGCAAGACACATTCTCTAAATACTTACAGTCAAACAGACTATCTATAGACATCAGACGAATTTATGATGTAACCGACTTTTGGACGATTGTTGATAGTAATCGTGATTCAATAGAGAAGGTACGTTTTCGATTCTCTTATCCAAATTTGCCTACCTTAAACAAAAATGTTAAGGAGGCTATTGCGGAAGTGGCAAAATCTACCGAAAGTGGAAATTCTGAATTTACGTTGGAGGCACAAAAGGGCTATTCCTTAAATGTATCAAAAGAAGACTCTAACTTATCTTCATTGGTTCAAATGTCGGCCGATGGTGGCGAAGAAATTAAGATAAAAATTAAAAAACTGGCTGCATGGCAGAAAGTTGGTGATTCGTCGAAATCCATCGAAATTGAAGATTTGGACGCTACTCTAACTAATGGATTGTTTGAAAAAGCATTGGACAAACTATCTGGATGTTTCAATAATTTATTTAGGTAATTGTTTAGGTAATGTGTATTCCTGTTAGATATATTATATATATAGTGCTTACCGCATGTGTAGGTTATATTTCGTCTTTATGTTCAGAAGAGAATGATTATCTTTATGGGATGAGTCGAAATTTACTAACAGTTTGTATCACTTTGGTTACACTATATACTACGATCTCTAATCTCGTTATGATGCAATTGTCTAAGTTTCATGAAGAGTCAAAAGGAAAAATTCAAAAATGTTTAGAAGGTCTAAGAAGGAATATAAAGATATTGATGGGATTGATAGCAAGTGATGCTTTTATTCTTATCATCCTTCCCAATATTAAACTCCAGTTAGAACAATGGCTATGGTTGCTTAATCATTATCGATTGGTTGTAGATATGGTAGTATTCTTTACATTGTTCTATTTCTTGTATGTGATATATGACAGTACACTTGCTTTTTACAATCTTTTTGAACATAATAATAAAAAGGTAGTTTGAAATAATTAAGAATAACAAGTTGACATATGATGTTGACAACAATAATAAAAGAGAAAATTAAACGCAAAACATAAGTTTAATGACAAATCAAACATCGGATAACAATAAACGAATAGCGAAGAATGCGGTCTTTCTTTATGCTCGTATGCTTTTATCTATTATTGTCAGTTTATATACTAGCAGAATAGTTCTTCAAACTTTAGGCGTTGAAGATTATGGCATTTATGGGGTAGTTGGAGGAGTTGTGAGTATGTTTACCTTTTTGAATTCAGCAATGTCTGGTGCTACATCACGCTATTTGACATTTGAGATGGGAAAAGGAAATGAATCTCGGCTTAAAGAAACTTTCAGTACGGCATTTATTATACATATTGGTATTGCTGTTGCCATTTTTATTATAGCAGAAACTGTTGGTTTATGGTTTTTGTGTAATAAGATGGTAATTCCAGAAGGAAGGATGTTGGCTGCTCATGTAGTGTATCAATGTAGTGTGATTGGTATGTTTTTTACAATTACACAGGTTCCATATAGTGCTGTAATTGTTGCTCATGAGAAAATGGATATATATGCATATGTTGAATTGCTAAATGTAGGTCTAAAACTTGCAATTGTCTATGTTCTACTTGTATTAAATTGGGATAAGTTGATAATATATTCTATACTAATGTTATTAGTCAGTATTTCCATATCATTAATATATAGATTTTATTGCACTAGACATTATAAAGAGAGTCATCTTACTTTGGTTTTGAATAAGCAGATAATGAAACCTATGTTAAACTTCTCAACATGGAATATGTTGGCAGAATGTGGATATGCCTTTCGTGTACATGGAAGCAACATTGTTCTAAATATGTTTTTTGGTACCATTGTAAATGCTGCTGGAGGAATAGCGACAACAGTTCAAGGAATACTGCTTGGATTTGTTTCTAATGTTGTAACTGCTGTGCGTCCACAGATTATTGGTAATTATAGTAGAGGCGACCTTTCAAGAATGAATAATCTTATGTTGTCCTCAATCAGATTGAATTTATTCTTGGTCGGAGTACTTACTATACCTATGTACGTAGATGCTCCTTATGTTTTGAAATTGTGGTTAGGCAATGTGCCAACATATTGCGTAGATTTCTGTAGATTATTGTTAATAGCAATATTTATTACAAGTGTGTCACAGATTGTAACTATTGGAATTCATGCATCAGGAAAACTTCGCCAAACCAGTATAGTCAGAAACATTATTTATATATTGACACCAATAATAATTTATATCGTTCTTAAAATTAAGTTGCAAAATCCAGTAATAGGTTATGTTATTATTGTATTAAGCCAAATGATTGTTTGTCTTACGGATATCTATATATTACATATAAATATACCACAAATAAAATGCTTATCCATTTTTGTAGACTATGTTAAAACATTCATAACTGCTGCGATAATTGTTTGTGTTGTATCTGGACTAAACGAGAATAGACAAACAACATTTTTGACTGTTTGTGTAAATTTTATTGTCGAATGGGCATTACTATTTATTGCCTTTTGGGCGTTTATTTTTGAAAGATATGAAAAAGATATGATTAAGTCATCATTAACAACATTATTTAAGAAGATAACTAAAGAATGAAAAATATATCCAAGTTTGACTATTGTTATGGATGCAGTGTTTGCGCTTCTGCATGTCCTAAGAAGGCAATCAGTATGCATATTGACTCAGAAGGGTTTTATAAGCCCATTGTTGACGATTCAATTTGTGTTAATTGTGGAATATGTTTAGATGTTTGCGCTTTCAATTCTCTAGAGGTTATTCAAGACAAAGATTTTCCTATAAGCAATTATGCAGTTTGGAGTAAAGACGAGGATGTTAGGAATAAATGCACAAGCGGAGGAGTTGGCTTTGAGGTCGGTAGATTCTTGTTGAATAAAGGATACTATGCTATCGTTTGTAAATACAACTCAGAGACACAGCATGCCGAACATTATTTGGCAAAAACGGAAAAAGAACTTATTGCTTCTATTGGGTCAAAATATATCCAAAGTGATGCTATACATGGTTTTAAACAGATAAAGAAGGGTGAAAAGTTTTTTATTACTGGTTCACCTTGTCAAATCGATTCAATACGTAGATGGGTACATAAAAGAAAGATGGAGGATGATGTCATATTGTTAGACTTTTTCTGTCATGGTGTTCCATCTTATCTAATGTGGCTTCAGTATTTAAAGGAATTAGAAAATAAAATAGGAACAGTAAACAATATTGTATGGAGAGATAAAGAAACAGGATGGCATGATTCATGGGTAATGAAAGTTAAAGATCGTTATTCATCATGGTTTACAAAGGGAGTTCTTTTTTATAAGATGTTCTTGGGGGATCGTTGCTTAGGCCGTCAATGTTATCACAATTGTAAGTACAAATACAAAAGTTCTGCAGCTGATATCCGTATAGGTGATTTATGGGGTAGAAAATACTCTTCTGATGAAAAAGGTGTAAATGGTGTTGTTTGTTTTACAGAAAGAGGCTTAAACCTATTGAAAGAAATGTGTCAGATATTACATATTGAAGATTCGACACTTGAAATAGTAGCAGAGTCACAAATGAAAAAATGTGCGCATAAGCCTATTTCATACAAATATACGATGAACAGTCTCAAGAAAGGAATTCCACTTAAAGAAATTCTACAAAAGGCTTCATATATTGAACTTGTAGAACAGATTCCTAACAAAATAAAATATTATATAACACGCTTACCTTCTAAAATATTGGAAGTGTTAGGTTTAAAAGAAAAGCCACAAAAATGAAAATAAAAACAATTACATGTCACGATTGCTATAACTTGGGGGCGTCATTACAGGCTTATGCTCTACAACATTATTTGGAATCTCAAGGACATGATGTACAAATAATAGACTATAAGCCTTATTATCTTAGTCGGCATTTTAAGTTTGGTTCTGTAAATAACCCCGTGTTTGATCGCCCTATTGTGAAGCAGGTGTATTTGTTGGCAAAGCTTCCTGGGCGTTTGTTGGCACTCTCTCGTAAAAAAGCGTTTGACAGATTCACTACAAAATACTTACGTCTTACCCGTAGATATAATTCGTATGAGGAATTAAAGGCTGATGCTCCTGAGGCAGATGCCTATATAGCCGGAAGCGACCAGATATGGAATACACTTTTCCCTAATGGACGAGATGCTGCTTTTTATTTAGATTTTGGCAAACCGAATGTTAGAAGAATCAGTTATGCTGCTAGTTTTGCAACCAAAGATGTGGTACCTGAATATCGTGAGTTTGTTAGCAAAGAACTTAAGAATATTGATTTCGTGTCAATACGAGAAAAAATATCGTTACCATTGCTATATTCATTAGTTAGAAATGATGGAGTAGCAGTTTGCGATCCCGTCTTCCTGTTATCTAAAGAGGAATGGACAGGATTGACAAACGAAAGTTCAATTAAAACAGACGAAAAATATTTAGTTGTATATCTTACAGACAAATCTGAAGAAATTAAGAGAATCGCATTGGATATACACAATGTAACAGGATGGAAGATTTATGTTGTTGGAGCTTTTAAAGAATCATGGGCACATAAGAATTTTGTCAATGCTGGACCTTTGGATTTTGTAAAACTCATAAACGATGCACAGTATATTATTAGTAATTCTTTTCATGCCACTGCTTTCTCATTAATATTAGATAAGAATTTCTGTGTTGTAAATCGAAAAGATGGTATTAATGAACGAATGAAAAGTGTATTAGAAGATGTTGGCTTAAGCCATCGTATTCTTAGTGTTTTTACAAACGAACAATTGAAGAACATTGATTTTACAGAAGTTCATAAAAAGCTATCTGGGGTTATAGATTTATCAAAATCTTGGTTGAATAAAGTTTTAAGTTAATAGAATTCAAAATGAAACCACATATTCTTATCAACATGCACTACCTTGAGATAGGTGGTGCAGAGACAGCTCTAATAGGCTTGCTCAATGCATTAGATCCTAAACGTGTGGACGTAGACTTGTTTTTGCATGACCATAGAGGTGAGATGATGCAGTTCGTTCCCGAATGGGTGAATGTGTTGCCGCCAATAAAGGAATATACAATGCTGGAGCGTCCGATAAAGGAACTCGTGAATCGTGGCCATTGGTTGATAGCTGCAGCCAGACTTTGGGCGAAGTATGTCAGCAAGAAGGCTTACAAGAAGAGCCATAGCTGTTTGCCAAATGCAAGCGTGTTTCACTATATGGCTAAATATACCACGTCTTTACTGCCAAGGATAAATCCTAACGTAACTTACGATTTGGCAATTAGTTTTCTTACACCACATCAGATTACACTTCAGACAATCAATGCTCGTAAGCGCATCGCTTGGGTACATACCGATTATACCAAGATATGGGTGGATGCAAACGATGAATTGCCCGTATGGAGTAAGTACGATTACATTGCAAGTATATCACCAGATGTAACCAAGACTTTCCTTCAGACATTCCCCTCACTTGCCAATACCAACAAAATAGTAGAGATTGAGAATATTCTGTCTCCTGCTTTTGTGCGTCGACGTGCAGACATAGAGGATGTTGAGACTGAACTAAGTAGCTATGGGGGGGGTAAAAATCCTCACAATAGGAAGATTCAGTGAGCAGAAGAACTTTGATAACTTACCAGATATTTGTAGAAGACTGATTGAAGAAATGACAAGATTATTATCTATAGGTCGCTTCTCTGAAGCAAAGAACTATGACAATGTGCCCGACATTTGCCGACGAATGGTGAAAGAGGGTGTTGATGTTAAGTGGTTCATTATTGGCTATGGTGGCGACGAACAACTTATAAGAAGAAAGATAGAGGAAGCAGGTATGCAAGAGCATGTCATCATCCTCGGCAAGCGTAGCAATCCATATCCCTACATCAAGGCATGCGACATATATGTGCAGCCATCAAGATATGAGGGTAAGAGTGTAACGGTACGCGAGGCTCAGATGCTTTGCAAGCCGGTAGTAGTGACCAATTATCCTACTGCATCAAGCCAAATAAAGAGTGGCATAGATGGTGTAATTGTACCTATGGACAATGAGGGCTGCGCCCGTGGTTTGGCAGAGGTCATTACGGATAAAGCCCTGCAAGAGCGTATTGTAGGATATCTCAAGACCCACGACTATGGCAACGAGAGAGAAGTGGAGAATATATATCGTATGGTAGAGGAGGTATAGTGATAATAATGTGTGAGTTTTCACGGTGAAGATTTTATAACGAATTATTTATATTATTTTTTATGATTCCCAAGATTATTCATTACTGTTGGTTCGGACGCAACCCATTGCCCGAATCTGCAAAGAAATGTATTGATAGTTGGCGCAAGTTCTTGCCTGACTATGAAATAAAAGAATGGAACGAAGACAACTTCGATGTTAATATCATTCCCTATACCCAACAAGCATACGAAGCCAAGAAATATGCTTTCGTAAGCGACTATGCCCGCTTCTGGATTCTATATCACCATGGTGGAGTATACTTTGATACAGATGTTGAGGTGATAAGACCGATGGATGATATCATTAAGAAGGGGCCTTTTATGGGTCGCGAGAAAGGGGCCTATATAAAAGCTACAGGCGATAATTCTGTTGAGGTCAAGGGCGACGCCGGTTTAGGCGTCGCCCCCGGCCTCGGCCTTGGGGTGAACCCCGGCCTCGGCCTCTACAAGGAATTATTGAACTTGTATGATTCATTAAAGTTCAAAAATGAGGACGGAACATTAAATACAAAGACAATAGTTAGTTATACAACAGAAATACTATTGAATCATGGACTAAATGAAAATAATGATGAACCTCAGGAGGTTGCTGGAGTTTGGGTTTATCCACCAGATGTCTTTTGTCCTATGGATCATACACAAGCTAATAAACTAAAGATAACCGATCGTACTGTAAGTATTCATTTATATGATTGTTCATGGATTGATCATAATACACTTGGCTATAAGTTACATTTGGCTAAAATTATGTTTGCTCGTTATTTGGGCGTAGAATTCGTAAACAAATGTGCTAACTTAATACGTCTTAGAAAATGGAAGTAGCACAATTATATAATCCTATATATTTATTGATTGTTACTTTGTTTTCTATACAAGTATACGGAAAATACAATAAAAGAGTCAACCCTGTATTAGGAATGCAAAAAAGAAACTTAGATGGAGAATGTCTTATTCTAATGTTCTTTATGATACTCTTTATAGGTCTTCGTCCTGTTAGTGGAAGGTATTTTGGCGATATGGCTAACTATGTTGCATCTTATCATGCTTTTTATGAAAATGTTCCTTTCATTTTTAATCCATTAACAGAAAACCCATTATGGGATAATTGGTGGGCTCTATGGGGAAGTTTGTGTTTAGGTACGGAGACTTTCTTCCTATTGTCTGCTGCAGTTTATTTTGTCTGCACATACATAGCATGTCGTAAATGGTTTCCTAATGATACGTTTATTGTATATTTGTTTTTTCTTGCAGCTTTCTCCACTTTCTCTTATACAACAAATGGATGTAAGGCAGGAAATGCGGCTGCATTGTTCTTAGTAGCAATGGCTTATCGAGATAAACTGTATGTATGCATACCTTTCCTCTTACTCTCTTTAGGTATTCATCATTCCATGAAACTGCCAATTGTTGCTTTTATCCTTGCGAGTCTTTATAAGAATCCTAAAATGTACCTTGCAGTATGGGGCATGTGTGTTTTGATTTCTCTTGCACATATTACTTGGTTTCAGAATCTTTTTGCCCAAATAAGTGCAGATAATGGAGATACGCATGGTGCAAACTATCTATTAGGTTCAGATGCTAATGGATGGGGAGGTAAATCTGGTTTTAGGTTCGATTTCGTATTATATTCAGCTATGCCAATTTGGGTTGGCTATTATGCAATATATAAGAAAAAAATTAAATCAGCAAGTTATAGTTTTATATTAAATACATATACAATACTAAATTCAGTATGGATGCTCTGTATGTATGCAGAGTTTACAAATCGAATAGCATACTTAAGTTGGTTTATCTATCCATTTGTATTGATTTACCCCTTGATATGTGAAAACTGGGGAGAACAAAAATACAGAACTCTTTCAAAGATAATGTTACTTCATTTAGGATTTACTTTGTTTATGCAAATTATTTATTATTAAACTTTTGTTTAAAATGAAACTTTTAACAATATTTACTCCATCATTCAATCGCAAGCATACGATTTGTAGGACATTCGAGAGCTTGTTACGACAGACATGTAAAGATTTTAATTGGTTGATTATTGATGACGGTTCAAGTGATGGCACCAAGGAATGGGTGGAATCATTGGGACAAGGAACATGGGTGATGAGTTACGCATACGATTGGATGGGACGTAAGACATCTTCTAACAGTGATAATGTACACTTTGTAGTGGATGTGCCTACACCCGATGGTCATAGTCTACATATCGACTATATTCGTAAACCGAATGGTGGTCTATATACCGGCTATAATGTTGCCTATGACTTTATTCAGACTGAACTTTGTGTCTGTATTGACTCAGACGATTTTGCTCCAGATGATGCCGTAGAGAAGATAAGTAGGCTATGGAAGGAAAATGGTTCTGACAAATACTGTGGTATTGAAGGATTGGATTTTGACATCAATACAATGCAACCTATTGGTGGTTATTTCCCAAAGAATCTAAAGGAAGTGTATTTGCATGACCTTTCTTTGAAGAAAATTCATTCAGGCGATACAAAACAGGTTATGCGAACCGAGTTGATGAGAGCTGTAGCACCGCAGGTGGGTTTTGAAGGAGAAAAGAATTTCAATCCAATATATATGCTTCTTCAGGTTTGCGATAAATATCCTTTATTGGTTATCAACGATAACTTGTGCACGGTAGAGTATCAGATTGGAGCTGATTCCATGTCGCAAGGTATATATAAACAATATATGAACTCGCCTCGTTCATTTGCGAAAATGCGTTTGCAAGAAATGACACTTGACCACAATACTCTAAAGGACAAGTTCCGTTCTGCTATACACTATGTAAGCTCGTGTATGATTGCGTGTGACAACCACTGGTTCAGAAAGTCAACACGCAAGGATTTAACACTGTTGGCATTACCGCTTGGTTGGTTGCTATCGCACTATATAAGATATAAAGTCAGAAAAATGTTATGAATATAAAGGATTTTAGATACAGTGTGGCTATACGCACATTGGGCAAGGCAGGTGACATCTATCAGAAAGAATTGGATTCTCTAAATAATCAAACAATTCGTCCGGAAAAGATTGTCGTTTATCTTGCCGAAGGATATGAGAAACCTAAAGAAACCATCGGTTGTGAAGAAGTGGTATATGTAAAGAAAGGAATGGTTGCTCAACGAGCTTTGGATTATAAGGAGATAGATTCACCTTATATACTTATGCTCGACGATGACGTGTATTTGCCAAAGGATGCTGTAGAGAAGATGGCAACGGCGTTGCTCATGGAATCTGGGGACTGTATAGCTGCAGATACATTCCCGAATCATCAAATGTCGGCTATTAGCAAAATAAAGGCTGCCATATCAAATTGGGTGTTACCTATTTATAGCAGGAAATGGGCTATTAAGATACAACGGACAGGCTCGTTTTGCTATAATAACAACCCTACTAAAGACTACTATCTTGCTCAAAGTGCAGCTGGACCATGTTCGTTGTGGAGGAAAGAAGCATTTCTTTCTATTCATTTTGAAGACGAGACTTGGTTGGATCACTTAGGTTTTGCATACCAAGAGGATTTGTTGTGCTTCTATAAACTATATAGAAATGGTGGAAAAATGATGTTGCACTATACATCAGGTGTTAAGCACATGGATGCACAAAGTTCGCGTACTGCTTATAATGTTGATCCCGTTAAATTCCGCAAAAGAGCAAGAGCGTTATTCCTAGTATGGTGGCGTACAGATTTTGATTTCGGAGAAAACTCTGTCTTTAGCAAGATTCTTAGTCTCGGTGAATACATCATAAAGTTCCTTTGGGCAATAGTTGTGAATGTGGCTTATTCCATTGCTACATTGTCATACAAACCGTTATACTATTATATTTTGGGCAACGTGGATGGTTATAAGTATGTTTATTCAGATGATTATAGAAAAATAAAAAACTTTAAGATTACAAATTCATGAAAATACTTCAAGTAATAACATCTCTTTCTACCGGTGGAGCCGAAAAATTGATATCAGAGATTACTCCTATGCTTAGAGATAAAGGACATCAAGTGGATGTTCTTGCTTTTGATGGAGCAGATACGGCATTTAAGAAAGCTTTGACGGATAAGGGAATAAAGGTGTATTCTTTTGGAAAAGGATGCAATGTTTATAATCCTCTCTTCATATTCCGTCTTGCGAAGATGATGAAGAATTATGATATAGTACACACTCATAATACCGCTCCGCAGTTATTCGCTGCCATAGGCAGCGTGTTATGCTCTGTCGTGCTGTGCACGACAGAGCATAACACTTCTAATCGCCGTCGCGATTGGAAGTGGTATGCTTGGATTGACAAATGGATGTATAGTAGATATCGCAAAGTAATTTGTATTAGTGATTCTACTGAGCAGAACCTTCGAGATTTCATAAAAGATGGCTCTAACAAGATATCAACCATTTTAACCTTAATTCCGCAACACTATAATTTAACTTTATTTATAAGTTCCTGAGCAAC
>OJML01001458.1_pt1 | contig 12384 bp, 6 predicted proteins | sample 1597221 | NCBI WGS metagenome assembly OJML01 (sample SAMEA2452123, study PRJEB22498) | human gut metagenome | biome: human feces; feature: human gut; material: feces | place: Australia | collected 2012 | reverse complement strand
GATGGATTAACTTCTTCTTAACTTCCTCTAACTCCTATTCTGACACGCCCTCCTAAGCTTCTACTTCACTTCAATCCATGCTTGCCGACGGTTGTTGCCGTCGGTGCGGTAGCTCACGTGCAGCCACCGCGTAGCTGTCTTACGCCTTTGTTCGTAGATAAGCTGGTCGAAGTCGAGGTTGCACCTGATATAATCATACATCTTCATGCCCACCTCTGCGTTAGGCACGTTGATGTCGGCTGCCTCGCCCAGAGTGTGTTGCGATGTAGCCACGCCTCCCACCTTTGCATTGACGCTTGGCGAGCGGTAGCCGCTCGTGATGCGTATTCTGCCAAACCGTCGGCGCAGCGGTTCAAGCACGTTATCGCACAGCGCCTTCAGCCGCGCCACCGTCTCTTCCGACGGTGTGTTGTCTATGCCGTGGCGTATTGCTGTGGCAGAGATTATGAACTCGCGCAGGCTGAAGTGCTGGGTCAATTGTGTGGTTGGCAATAGGTCGTACACTGATTCTACGACCATCATTTGTTGTACGTTTGTACAAGTGGCCGCCGCCAATGCGACAGCCATTTCTGTGTTCTTCATTGTGTGTGTTGGATTATTAATAGTTAAGACGTCAAGTAATTTGATGCTGCAAAAGTAACGCACTAATTGGAAGCAATACTACCATTTCCAATTGTTTTCGTTGTATTAAGTTAACCTATAGATAACGTTACACATGTATTGTCGTTCAAAAACCAAGTCATTAATTTGTTGTTCAAGATCCTATTATACAAAACAGCCCGTTGGCGAGGAAATCCTTGCCAACGGGCTTTGCTTTATTATATTCTGTGAATCGAAACAGATTATTTCACAACAATCTTGAAAGTTTCTGTCTTGTCCTCCTTGGTGGTAGCCTTGACGATGTATACGCCTGGCTGTTGGACGTTGAGCTGGCAACGCTCGCCAATAGAGCTGTGATTGCTTGTTACGAGCGAACCGGCTATGTCGTAAACCACTACTTGCTTCACCTCACCATTCAGAGCTGCCACGATGATGGTGTTTGGCGACGGTGAGAAGCAGTGTACGGCGCTGATGCCCGTAGGTACAACCCAGTTGTTGTTGGTGAGGTAGTAGCGACCGTGGTCGTTTGCCATCATCTGCACCTTCATGCCGTCGGCAATCTCGGTGAACTTCTTCGTTGTAGCGTCGTATATGAAGAGTTTGCCGCCCTCGTCGTTCATCTTGCGCAGCATCTTGCCGTTGAGGCTGATGTTTACGTCGATGTCCTTGCTCTTTGGTGCCACTACGCCCACCGGCATCCAGTTGATGTCGTCGGAAGCGTTGAGTGCTACAGCCTGAGTTCCTGCTACGGAGTAGACCTGAGCTATCTCGGCAATGTTACCCTCGCCGAGCATCTCCACGTCCTCACCCTCAACGTAGTCGCGGCTTGCCTCGTTGTTGACGATAAGCTCAGACTGGCTGCTTCTCTCGCCGTTGACGGTGGTCAGCGTAACGGTCGGACGGATGATGAGAGCTTTCTCGCCTGGAGTAACATCCTTGTTGATGAGCATCGTTGCATTGAATGTTACGTTGGCAGGAGCGGTCTCGCCCTCCTTCACCTTTACAAAGAACGCCTGAGTGGGATTCACTATTACGTCTGTCTTCTTGTCGTAGTCCAGATCCACTGGTACGCTGTGGGTCTTCATAACGCCGTTGTCGAGAGTCCAGATGCTGTTCTCGAAGGCTGTGTTAGCCTTGAGGAAGCGATACATACTCAACGATGAGGTGTAAGGATTGCCCACCAGATGGTAGCGGTTGTCGCGGTGCAGATTCTCCTTCAGCGGCTGAGTCATTGCCATTGTCTTGTCGCCGGCAACGTCGCCCTGCAGCATGCGGTAGCTCTTAGCGTCGCGGTTAACAGTTACATTCACCGGCTTCTGGCTCTCGCTGTCGTAGTAGCTGAACTGGGTGTCAGCCTTCGGCAGACGGACTACAGCCTTAGCGTTGGCGTCCTGCGCACCTGCGGTGTACTTGTCGCCCGCCTTTACTGCGAACGCCTGTCCCTTAGTGTACTGCTCGTCCACCTTGTTATATACGTGCGACCAGTAGCCAGAGTTGATTGACAGTTCGTTGCCTGTGGTTACGTCCACTGTGCCGTCGTGGTTGGCGCTGTAATTGGTGATGTTGTCTATCACCTCTTGAGCGTTGCCGTCCCAGCTGCGCTGATAAACGGGATAAGCGCTGCGGTCGTTCACTCCCTCCTGATATGTCATCGGCTGGAAAGCCTCCGACTGCTCTTGTCCGTTGTTCTTCGGAACGTAGAGGTCGCCGGCGTAGGTCTGCTGAAGCGGTGAAGACATTATGCTCCACGTATTAGGCGTCAGCTCCTTCTCCACGTAAGCCTTGTTGTACGTCAGGTAGTTGGCGTAGAGCAGCTCTGCCTCCGGCTTGAAGTAGATCTGGTCGCAGAAGTTGCCTGCCCATTTCTCGCAAGAGAAAGTGCCGTTGCCGTTGTCCGAACCGTCTGTCGTGTCACTCCACTTCGCCACGAAGTCATAAGCAAAGCTCTGCATCTTCTTTGAGGAAGCGATGCCGTTGCTTCTGTAGCTTATCTCGTCGAGGTTAGGATAAACCTTGCCCTTGTCCTTCTGATTAGCCACGGTCACCTTCGTGAACTTCATCGGCATGAATGCCGTGGTGGTGTTATAGTCAGCGTAAGAGTCCTTGAAGATCTCAGCCTTTGTAGAACGCAGCCAGTTGTTGTCGTCGTTCCAGTTTGTGCTGGCAGTTCTTGGCGACGAGTTCCATGTGGCATACTCGGGCACGATGCACATCTTGATGAATGTCTCGCCCGGACAGCTTGCCGTAGAAGCGGATGCGTTGTCATAGCTGAAGTTTATCTCATACCAGTAGCCTTCTTTCAGGGTTGTAGCGGCATTGCTGTTGAAGCGGATGCCTACAGTATTATCGGTTTCGTAGATGGTGTTTGCTGTCACCACGCCGATCGCCTGCTTTGTGGAGTTGAAGTCCGGGTCGTTGGTGTTAGAGATAGACACCTGAGCTTCGTCTATCATCTTTACGCTTTTGGCTCCCTCAATGCCTGTCATCGGCAGATTCAGAGCGCCGTTATTTTTGGCTATCGCCTTTATCTGCGGCAGACCTACACGTACTGTTCGTGCGTCGTTCGGATAGATGACGCCAGGGAAGCCGAAGTTGATGTTCGGTCCGTCGGTCACCACGCGCAGATCCACTAACATCGGGTCAGCACAGATTTCGTATTCCTGACCGTTGATGGTGGCTTTGGCTTGCACTGGGATTACAGCAATCTTGTAAAGACCCATCTCGTTGGCAGCAAACGTACGGTTGCCCATTGAGTTGCTGGCGTTCAGAATCAGCTGCTTGCTGTCCACGTACTCCTTCAAGAGATTGTACTGAGTAGGGTTATCATTACGGAAATAAGCACTCAATCCATTGTATGAAGGATACTTGGCACGATAAATGTGTAATGCCTCCAACAGTCCTGCTGTAGTGTAAAGCTCGTTCTCTTGGTTTGGCTTTGAGAGGAACCAGTCGAACTTGACATTGTCGATGGTCACCTTACCGCCGTTCACGGGGTCAGCCGTCTCTATCTTTGCTACCACCTCCACGGTCGGAGTTTTGGAGTTACAGTCCACTCTCAGAGCTGTGAGCACGTTACTGTTCTTGTCGGTCAGCTTGATGTTCTGCTCCACCACCTGGAATATTCCACTATACGTAGAGCAGACGTCTGTGCTCTTACCCCATACGCCCGGTACTTCAGGGTTGTCGTCGCTCGGATAAGCGATGGAGAAGTAATAGTCCTTGCCAGGTACGATGTTGAAGTTGCGGTTGGCGATTACCAAGCATCGGTTGCCGCTGTTGTCGTTCTCGAACATCGGAACGTTAGTCTTGCCACCGGCTGCTGCCGAAGGAAGAACTAATCCTGCATTGTAAGACGCAGGAATGCTTGCTATGCCGTAAGCGTCGGGCTGTCCGTCGCCGTCATAGTCGATATTGTCCACCGGTTTTCCTGTAGCGTCGCAGATACGATAGAAGAGTTTCGACTCCTTCTGGTTCACCATCGCCTGGAAAGTCTCGTAGATGCCGCGTAGCTTCAGTGTAATATCCTCGGGAGCTGTCTCATAACCTGTCTCATTAGGACAGAGCGGCTTGTTCTGCAGAACGTCCAGCTTTGTGGTCTGGGTGTAGAGGCAAAGGTCGTCAACACAGTAGTCGGCACCCCATGTATCCTGACACATATTGTCAAGCACAATGCGGAAGTCGGTGTAGTTGTCGGCAGCAGCAGACTTCTGAAGCACCTGCTTACTGTAAATCTGATACCACTTACCGTATGCGTGTGTCTTTGTATTAGTATTAAAGTCGCCTGACGAGAACGACTGGATAAGCTTCTGGTCGGTCACGTTGCCGTTTTCGTCCTTATCTATACCATAGAGGCGGAACATCACCTGCGGTGCAGTTGAGTTCATTGCTGCGGTATACTCGGCAACGGCTCCACTAAAAATCAGCTGTGAACCTGTACAGAGGTTAGCCTTAAAGTCGGCAGATGCAATCTGACGGCTCTCGTTCGAAGCGTCCACATACAGGAAGTGTCCGTACTGCTTGCCGCTGGTTTTTGCGTAGGTACGATCGAAGATAGTAGGTGAACCTTCTGCCCACCATTTGTATCCGTTTTGATCAGTATACGAAATGCCATGTAGGTTACCCGATTTATAGAGACCATAATCACCGTGGATAGGTGACTTACCGTTGTGTGTGCCACCTTTATAATAATCATAACTTGAAAGTTCCGCATAGGTGAATCCGTATGCACGTGATTTGAAGTCGGACGGCTTAAGACTCATGTTGTCCAATGACGTTGTCGGCGCATCCAATGTCAGATCAGGATTGTCGTCATCGAACGAGATGTCCATCTGCTGCTCATACTTATCCTCAAAATAGGAGATCGTACGGTCTACGTCGCCGTCAGCAGTCAGCTCGTCCTTTGTCTTAGGATATCCCTTATGAATGAACACCTCAAAGTTAGCAACGGGACACATATAATCGCCATTTGCAGCCCAAGCCACTACATATACAGTCTGTTCGAAGCCTATATCTGTAGTTTTAGAAGTTTTAGCATCATTAGAAACATTATACCAAGTCGCGTTCTTGAGTGCATTTATAGTCAAGTCACAGAACTGAGTAGTGGATGAAAGTTGGCAAAACTTTGTCTTATCCTCATTGTAGACTATCCACACTATCTTGGTAGCCTGCTTCATAGTGGTATTGAAGTCTGCTGCCGTTATCTTCTGACTCTCTGTAGTAGGATAAACCAACTTACCAACAGTATTTTTCAAAGGATAGAACCAATAGCTTTGTCCACCAGAATTCTTCATATTTGTACGCAGCGTCATCTTTGCGTTTGCGTCCTTTGCACCGAACACGATACGCTTGTTGTCCTCAAGAGTCAGGTCAGCAGCCCTGCTGTGATCACATAAAGCATCCTTGATTTGCTTTGCCAGATATGCTGCAGACTTGATGTGGAAGATGTATCGGATGGAGAGGGTTGGCTCATGTTCAACATAATTTGTATATGTAAGATTATACCAAGGGCCACTACTTACTTGTTTAAAACTATAATCATTGTATCGGCTTACATCACAAGCGATAGTTTCTCCAGCCCAATCTTCTGCATCTGCTCCCGTCGGTTTATTGTATTTGACTCCTGCATAATTTCTTGCAGAATTTCCGAGACTACCGGCAATAAGTCCTATATCCTTTTGGCTGTTGTAGTCCTTCAAACTATTCAAACTTGTAGAACTTGAATATACTGTCAGTTTGTCCGACTTTAGGTCTGTATTATAGTCATACCAACGAATCCATCCGTAAGGCTCAAGGTCATTGGTTGAGCTATCCCCCCATCCTGCAAAAGGCAACTCAAGCTCCATTGTGCTGCTACCCGTCGGCAGATAATAATAGTAATGCCATTCTGCAGTCTGCTGCATGCCGCGGCTGTCGAGTGGCAATCCACTTTGGCCATTCTTGTGGAAGCCTAAGCTCTGCGCATACACACTGCTTGGCGCTGCGGTAAGTGCCATCATCGCAAGGAGTTGCAGTAGCAGTCTTCTTGACGGTGCGGGTCTGTTTATGTTATTTTTGCGACTTTTCATATCTCAAAAGGTGTTATGTTCGTACTTGTTAAATCTAAAAATGGGTATGGCAGGAATGCCATACCCACCTATTATTAAATGTTATTCCTTGTTTATCTGCAAGCGATATGGGATTGTTACGCCGTTGATTTCGACGTTGATTTCGTGGATGGCGTATCCCTTTCGCGGGCTGATATATCCTTCGAAGGTCTTGGTGCGCTTCTCGAAGTAAGGTTCCTCGTCGTAGATGGATGTGCCTTCTCCTCCTGCAGGATCAGCCTCAAGCGTTCTGATGCTCTTGAAGGTCCAGTTGGTTAGCTCTGTGTTGTCGCTGCGCTTATAGACATGCAGCTTCAGATGGAACTCTCCGTACGACTTGAATGTGGCTGTGATGCGGTCGCCATCGTACTTGAGTTCTGGGATGACGCCGATACCGGTGAATACCTGCGGCTCCAGCTCTATGCGATAGTCAACCAGCTTGACGGGGATAATCAAGTAGTCGTTTCGTGCTATCTTGCTCCATTCTGTCATGGCGATACGTTGCGTAACCGTTCCCTTGTCGGTGTTGATGCTGAGAACGAAGTACTTAGGATTGCGGGCGACGCTCTCGTTCACGTAGAACGTGGTCTGCAGCTTGCTGCCGTTTGCCACCTTCGTGCCTGACATTCCGCCAATTATCACCTCATAGTCCTTGTATGTGGCAGAAGCGTTGATGTTCGGCACTACATTGCCCGAGGCGTCCTTCATAGGCAGCAGGCTTACGTTGTTAGGAGCATTGTCGGTGATGTCGGTCAGCTTGACGCTCTTGATGCTCAGATCATAGCCCGTGTCATTGGTGAAGTTAAGCTCCACCTTTGCCATCATGCGTATCACCTCCAGGTCTACCGATTGCTTCTTGTCTGTTATGTTTACCGTCTGCTTGTTGCTCATCGGTATGCCTTTGTCGCTGAGCGTTTGGGTATTTCCCTCCACATTATAGTATTTGCTTTCTATCTCGGCGGGCGTTGTCGTCATTGTTATTCCGAGTTCTTCAGGCGTGATATTGGCAAACGAGTAGAACGTGGCGTTGCCCAATTCGACTTTCGCCTTGAGATTGGTCTTCTCGACTTCCCCCGTAAAGTCGCGCTGTACTATGCTCTGTATCTTGCCGTCCTGGACGATGACAACGAAACAATTGTGCATCATCTCTCCTTCAAGGGCAGCGTTAGTGTCTACCCATGATGCCCTGGTAACGCCGTCGGAGGTGCTATAGGAGCGTGTCAGCGAGTTGGCAGAAGCAGTGAGCCTAAGCTCCACCTGCATCTTCTCGCCCTCACCATTCCCTTGGCAATCGGCGTTGTCATCCTCAAAGCTACAGCCTGTCATGGCGAGCATCGAGAACAGCGCAAGCATGTATGTGAAAATGTTCTTGGCGTGAGTCATCGCTTTCTTGTTTTTGTGTAAATTCACTATTGTTTATTACATTATAATATCAGAGTGGGTGCGTTTGTTCCATTCCTTCACCGTCAGTGAAATCTTCACTCCGTCGTCCTTGTAGACCGTGTACTCGTAGTAGTGGTTGCGCTGGATGTTGTAGAGTGTGGCGGGGTCGGGTGCACCGTCGGTGTAGTTGCAGAACTGCAGTGTGTATGTTCCGTCATCTTTGCCCTCGCACTTCAGGTTTAATGTTATCGTTGCCTTCTTGTCGGTAGCTGCATTGATATTGTCGTACTCGGGAATGTATAGCATGATGCTCTCTTCGTCGTTCTCGCTGTTGGTCATTGCTATCGGCGCTGCAGCCAGTGAGGCTAATGGACGTAGTGAGTTGTTGAAGAATATCTGCTTTGTGTCGGATGCCGTATTGTATGTGGCTGGCAGTGTGTAGCCTCTGGTGTTGTAGTTGTTGAACGTTATTTCGCCCAACGAATAGTCACGGGCTTTCATGCCTTCCTTCATCTTCACCTTCACCTTGGCGAGCGAGCGCAGCAGGTAGATGGTGCCGAGATCGTTGCTCTTGCCAATTTGAAGTGTTTGTCCTAACGTTGTCACGCCCCACATCGGTATGTACTGCTTTGTGTCGTCTTTGTTGAAGGCGAGCGATGCAATGTTGCTTTGTGTCACGTTGGTCGGTCCGCAGTTGGCAAACACCATAATCTTCTTGGCTTGTGTCAGCTTGTCGGCGGCATCCTCCCAAGTTCCGGTGATGGTGTAGTTGCCGTCGGTTTCGCCTTTGATTGCAATGACGTTTTCTACGTCAGCAATTATGTTTCCGCTCACGTCGCAAACCTTTATCTGCAGCTGGTCGGGGTTGATGGCATTCTCGTAGGCAACGCCGGGATCAGTAGGGTTGTAGTCGTCCCAGCCTTCGTTGACAGCTCGTGTGTTGCTGTCGGCAAACGACATCTTGAAAGCCACCCTCACCACGTCATCGCAGTTGTCCTCATAGTCGTCGTCGAAGCCACACGACATAGTGGACAGCAGACAGAACAGGAGCGAAACTGTCAGCGTTGATTTATAGCGGTTTATTCTAAGCATAGTCAGTTTCTTTAGGTGTTAGTTAAAACTCGGTGTTGTTAAGCACCACTCTCCACGAATTGATGTAGATTTGTGCTGCGAGCCAGTTGTGGTTGTCGTCGATGAAGAACACGAAGTTGTACTCGTCCTGACGGTCAAGATACTCCTGGTCGGTCATGCCCTTGTTGTAGTTGCCCTTAACGAGGAGCACATAGTCGATGAGCGGAATCTGCAGAATCTTCTCGCCTGTAGCGTGCTTGAATATGCAGAGCTGTGGATTCTTGTCAGCAAAGAGTCGGTTTACGGTCATCTCTGCCACCACAGCCGATGTGGGCGTTACGCTTTCGTCGGAGTTGACGGTAGACTCGTGGTTGGGGTTGAGTATGCCGTCATACTTCGACCATGCCACATACGTTATAGAGTCCTCGGGCATAGCGGCGTTGTCGTAGCCGAGGAAGCTGTTGTCGTCTTTGATGTAGAAGTCGAAGTCGGCAGCATTGAGCTTCTTGCCCGACGCGTTCTGCATCACTACGCGTACTACGTTGGTGTTCTTTGTCAGCTCTACTGTGGCTGTCTTCACTCCGTAGCCGTCGAGGTTGAGGTCGGCATCTTTCAGCAGTCCGTGATAGAGGGCTGTGATGTCGTGGTCGATGGCGCGTGCCGAGCGGTTGATACGGCTTGTCAGTGTGCTGATGTTCTTGTTGTCGGTATTGCCGTATACGTACGAATTGGCAAACCGTTCCTCGCCCTCAGCCCACACCTTGAGGGTGTAGTTGCCAGGCTGCACGTCGACGGTCATATAGCCGCCGCGGTTTTCGATGTCCTTTACACTTTCCTGCTTCTGAAGGGCGAGGTTGCCGTCCTTGTCGAAGGCGTAGAGCGTGACTGTCTTCACCTCGTTGGGGAAGGCGTCGGCAAACTTCATGTTCATGTCGTACTTGAAGTTGACGCGTAGTTGCTTCGGGCAGTCCGACTGGTCGTCCTCCATCATTCCGCACGAGGTCACGGTGAACATCATAGCCATCACAGCTGCGAGGGCCTTGAGGCCACTAATTATTTGGCGCTTGTTGTGTTTCATATTGTTTAGCTTTTGTTTCGTGAAGTATGTGAGAGTATATGTATTATTTTAATGTGAATATTCTGCTTCAGTTGATGAGCTCCCGCTTGCGTGAGACCTCCCGGTGCCGTCATCTCTCTGGTATCTGGCGGCGCGATACCTCCGTCCTTGTTGCCGGCGGCGGAGTCGCCTGGTGTTTCGATTGGTAGGGTAGGCGGGTATGGCACGTATGCCATACCCTTTCCTACGATTTTGTTAATATTATCGGTTATGAGTCTTGTCTTATTTGCCAAGTTCTACGCTCTGGCTGACAACTCTCCAAGAGAGTACGTTGAGCTTTGCAGCGAGGTAAGTCTTGACCTCTTCAGGAATTACGGGGTCGAACTTATGATCGGGGTCATAAACCGGAGTTCCGAAGCCCTTGATGTTTGTAACGTCAATCTTGTAGATGTGGTTGCGAACCAATCCGTATTCAGCAGTCTTTCCTGCTGCACCAAGATGCTTGATGTTGGTGAAGTAGTAGGTCATACCGCTCTTGTAGATACGGGCTGCGTCCTTTGCAAGCGAAGTCTTGGCTTCAGCTGTAGCGTCTACCCAACCGTTAGCTGTCTCCTTGTACACCACAACACCTTCTGCCAAAGTTGCTCTAACCTCATAGCTGTTGTTTGCGTCAACATTGAATACGATGTCGGCAGCAGCGAGATTGTTGTAGTCATTGCCGTTCTTCTTGAAGAATGACTTGTTCTCGTTGAGTATAGCATTCTTGACGTCATTTTCCGAAAGATACTCTACGCCCTTGTATGAGCAGATTTCAGCAGCCGTGCCGTCATTGTAGACGAGCTGTGCAGCAACTACGTATTGCGGGATAAATGAAGTGTTAGGCAATGTGTAGTAAGGCTTGTCGGTAGCTGTTGAATACGCATTCCAAGACTTGCTTTCTGAAGTGAATCTTGGAGCGTCCTCCCAGAAGCAGCGCTTGTAAGCAGGTATATTCCAAGAACTGCCGGCTGCAAAACCGAGATTGTCGTCATTCCAATTAAGGCTGATCTGCTTTACAAGGTTTGCATTGTTGTTTTCATTAGCAATGCCCCAACCATTAATCTTTACATACACCTTCTTGCCTGTAGTAGTCTCGCCAACCTCGTAAACTTTAGTTGCGTCGCCAAGTTCTGACATGTTGCTGGTAGAAGTCTCAATCTTTACAGCGACACGCTCAACGAAGATGTCAACCGGCTTTGCTGTAGCAGCTTCGGCTGTCGTTTGAACATAGCCTGAGATGTTTGATGCCCAAACCTTCTGGCCGCCATCTACATAAACAGAGTTAGACATGACGAAATCGGTGGCATCGTTGCCATTCTGCTTGAAGTTCTGCTTAGAAATAGCAGCTTCTACAGCTGATTTTGACATCGAGTTGGTGAGAACACCATCCTCAATAGTCTGTGGGTTGACAACAGCCATCATTGAGTATGGAGCCGCTTTTGTAGAACCGTCGATTACGAGCATAGCATCGGTGATGCGCTCAATGTTAGGTTCGTGTTTGCCGTTACCAGTGACGGGCGAAATCTCCTTCCAGTTTGTGCCATCGGTCATCTTGTAAGGGCCGCCGTTCTGTGTGAAAAAGTAGAAACGTACCTTGCTGATAGCGTTCTCTTGGGCATTGCCGTCCTCGTAAACATCAGCTCGTGTTCCGCTTGATCCAACATTGTTGATATTTACAGCAACATAACTTCTTGTACCTTCGCCAGTAACAGGATTGTTATCTGCTACGTCTTCTGATGTACAAGCGCTGAATGCAAAGGCAGCAAGTGCCAGTGGGAATAATTTAAACTTGTTCATAACTTTAAAGTTTAAGTGGTTATTAATTTTTGTGTTAAACATTTTTGTTGTTAATTCTTTGTCTACGCCAGCATTACTGCAGTCCTTCGAGATTCTCTCGAGCTGTCTGGCATCCCTTGTCGGCAGCCATCTTGAAGTACTCAATGGCCTTCGACTCGTTGCCTATATGCCAGTAGCATACGCCTCTTGCATTGTCAGCCTCGGCAGAGTCGCCTGCCTTGTCGAGCTTGCGCAGAGCCTCGCCGTATTTGTTGGCGTTGAGGTCGGCACATGCAGCGTTGAGGTTGGCAGTTGGGTCGTCGGGATACATAAGGGCAGCGATGGCGAACACCTCGTTAAACTCCCTTGAGCCAGGCTCGTAAGTCTGTGCCACCATATACATCTCGTTCTGTGAGAGCAGTTGCGGCTTGGTCTTGATCATCTCCTTAGCCTCGGCAGTAGAGAACGGGCGTACTATGCAGGTGATGACATAGTCGGAGTGGCGCAGAGCCGGATACCATGTGCTGAGCATTGTGCGATACTCGTCAGGATATTGCGACTTGATGAGCCATTCGCGGCGGTCGGGTTCGATATTGTTGTCCTCGGCAATCTTAAGAATGGCGCCGCGATTGTTGATGTTGCTCTGGCGGAGGTAGCGGCAGAGTCCGTCCCAATCCTCAGGTGTAGCCTTGACGGTGAATATCTTGTCGTCGAGCTTGACGAGCTGTCGTACGTAGTTCTTCAGAGTGGCGGCGCGGTTAGTAGCGAGATACTCGTTGTGCTGGTAAGGAGCCTCAGGCGAAGCGTAGCCGTGAATTTCGATGCTTGTGATAGTCATGTTGGCATCCTTCTTCACTACGTTGATGGTGTCGACAA
>OJML01001451.1_pt1 | contig 12444 bp, 7 predicted proteins | sample 1597221 | NCBI WGS metagenome assembly OJML01 (sample SAMEA2452123, study PRJEB22498) | human gut metagenome | biome: human feces; feature: human gut; material: feces | place: Australia | collected 2012 | reverse complement strand
GCCTTATATGTTTCTTATGTAGCTTATGTTCTTATGTCTCCGCGGTAAGCGGCTAGCACAAACGTTATCTTTTGTTCTTATGTTCTTATGTCCTTCTGTTTTCCGCGTTAGCGGCAGCCTCAGCAGTATAAAGCGAAAAACATGGCATTTTTCCCGACGCGGGACGCGTCGCCCCCATTAGAGGTAGCGTTAGCTTGTTTACGTTTTACCGGACAACACCTATATAAATCTGCCCGTCAGTCAAAGAGCACAACTGTCACTTGCTGATGGGGGGGGTAAAATCGGGCGTGATGCTCACGCCACCCTGCTTGCCTATGAGGTAGACAAAGGGGCCTTTGCCCTGATGGTACAAATTGCTGAGCACAGCCATTTCGCCCTCAACAAACGACTGGCAAGTAAAGGTGTCGCCCACATATAACTTAGAGTTCTCAACCTCCACCACCTCAAAACTGTCGTTGCCCACATAGCGCACCAGCATACGGCGGTCGGGGCGCCACGTGAGCGTAAGCACATCGCCCTCGCTCAAGTTTGCTGCCATGTAGCAGCGTGTTTGTATGGCGCTCGACGCATAGTCGGCATGCAGCCCCCGCTTAAAGGCATCGTAGTCGGCATAGCCCAAATAGCGCGAGAGCAGATTGAGCGTATAAGGGCTCGGGTGGCAATAGTCCGTTTGGTGGCCCCACAACCGCTTGAGCGTAGTAGGACTGATATATTCGCCAGTTGCATTGTGCAGCAACTGGCTGAGCCACACAAAGTCGGAGTGCGTGTTCATGACACGCTGCACGTGCCGCTCTATTTCGCCGGTTAAAGTATTCTGCATAAAAGGTTAGGATATAAGGTCAAGGAAAGGAGATTGAGAGCCAGGCGCATACACCGTCATACCCGGCAGCCCCTGGCCCTCACACGTCTTTATTTTGCAGCGCGTTTGGCACGGCCAGCGCGCGGGCGCTTATTCTTCTTGGCATAGTTCTTTTTACCGCCCTTAGCCTTTTTGGCCTCAGGTGGTGGCACGGGTGCGCCCCCGCTCTTGGCAGCCTTTTCGGGCTTTATGTCGCCCCCCTCGTCGCCCACCAGGGCAAAGTCGAGCTGGCGGCGCTCAAGGTTAGCGCGCTCCACGCGTATGCGCACCTTGTCGCCCAGGCTGTAACGCTTGCGGTAGCGGCGGCCCACCAGGCAGAAGTTGCGCTCGTCGAACTCATAGTAGTCGTCGAGCAACAAGCGCAGCGGAACCATGCCCTCGCACGAGTTCTCGGTAATCTCCACATACAGGCCAAACTCCGTCACACCGCTCACTGTGCCATCGAACTCCTGGCCAATGCGGTCGGCCATGAACTCAACCTGCTTATACTTGATAGAGGCGCGCTCAGCCGTGGCAGCCAGCTGCTCCATGTTCGAGGCGTGCTCACACAAGTCCTCATATTTTGTCTGGCTCACCGAGCGTCCGCCCTCAGCATAGCGTGTGAGCAAGCGGTGCACCATGGTGTCGGGATAGCGTCGTATGGGCGATGTAAAGTGGGTGTAATAGTCAAACATCAAGCCGTAGTGGCCAATGTTGTGTGTGCTGTAGCGCGCCTTCATCATGGCACGCAGCGCCACCATTTCAACCACCTCTTCCTCCTTTTTGCCCTTAATGTCTGAGAGCAGGCGGTTAAGGCTCTTGCTCACCTCGGTTTTGGTGCCCTCGGTGCGTATTTTATAGCCAAAGCGTGCCACAAAGCCGCTGAGTTTCTCCATCTTTTCGGGGTCGGGCACATCGTGAATACGGTAGACAAACACCTTTGGCTTTCGGCCGCGCGGCACTACGGCTATCATCTGTGCCACACTGCGGTTGGCCAGCAACATAAACTCCTCAACCAGCTTGTTGGCGTCCTTGGCCACCTTGACATAAGTGCTGATGGGGTGCCCCTTTTCGTCCACCTCAAAGCGCACCTCTGAGCGGTCAAAGCCTATTGAGCCGTTTTTGAAGCGTTTGGCGCGCAGTATCTTGGCAAATTTGTCAAGCTGTATGAGTTCGGCCGCATATTCGCCCTCGGGCTCAGCGCCAGCGGGCAGTGGTTCGGGGTGTTCGCCCGGCAGGTTGAGGTCGGCCTCTGAGGCCACGCCGTTGCGCTCGAGTATGGTTTGCACCTCCTCGTAGGTAAAGCGGCGGTTGCTCTTGATCACCGTGTGTGCCAGGTGCCAGTCCTTTATCTCGCCCTTGTCGTTGATGTGGAATATGGTAGAGTAAGCCAGTTTCTCCTCATCGGGTCGGAGCGAGCATATAAAGTTGCACAAGCGCTCGGGCAGCATGGGTATGGTGCGGTCAACGAGGTAGACACTGGTGGCACGCTTCACGGCCTCCTTGTCAATGATGTCGCCCTCCTTCACATAGTGCGACACATCAGCAATGTGTACACCCACCTCCCACAGGCCCTTTTGCAGCTGGCGTATTGACAGCGCATCGTCAAAGTCCTTGGCGTCGTGCGGGTCGATGGTGAAGGTTGTCACCTCTCTAAAGTCCTCGCGGCGTGCTATCTCCTCGGGGGTGATGTCGGGCGAGAGTTTCTCAGCCGCCTTCTCCACCTTTTCGGGGTAGGTGTACGGCAGTCCGTACTGCGCCAGTATGGCATGCATCTCGGCATTATTCTCGCCCTGCTTGCCAAGTATGTCCACCACCTTGCCAATGGGGCTTTTCGAGTCGCTGGGCCACTCAATAATCTTTACCACGGCCTTGTCGCCGTTCTGTCCGCCGTTGAGCTTGTCTTTGGGTATGAAGATGTCGTTGGCCAGCGAGCGGCTCTCGGTTACAAGAAAGCCGTAGCCGCGCTCCACCTGCAGTTGTCCTACAAAGGTGTCGTTGGCGCGTTCAAGTATTTCGGTCACCTCGGCCTCGCGTGTGTGTCCGGCGCGGCGTGCCAGCATGGTCACCCTCACGCGGTCGCCGTCGAGCGCGTGCAGCGAGTTGCGCTCACACACCAGTATGCTCTTGCCGCCATCGTCGGGCACAAACGAGTTGCGCCCGTTGCGCTTGCGCACAAATGTGCCCTCCATCACGTTAGAGCGCACAGCATTGCGGTAGTGCCCCTGTCCGTCGGAGGTTACATAATCGTCGAGCACCAAATCGTTGAGTGCGTCCATCACTATCATTTTGGCCGGGTGGTTGCTTGCCTTGAAGTGGGCAAACAGGTCCTTCACGTCATATTCTTTCTCAGGGAACTCGTTGAACAGGTCGACGAGCTGCTGTGCCACGGCTTTTTTCTTAAGGCGCGAGCCAGAGCCTCCCTTTTTATCTTTCTTTGCCATAATTTCATGGTTTTGTTTTACAGCTGCTCCCAAGAGCGGGCTTAATACTTACAAAGTAACGATATTTTTCGGGAAAGTGCAAAGTCTTTAATATATAATAACGCTGTAAGAGATACAAACTTCGTACTTTTGTTGCCAAAATAACCGCACACTATCACATGTTACACAAAATAGTAGTCATGCTGTTCATGCTGCTTGCCCCCTGCGCCCCCATGCTGGCGCAGCAGCCCACCGATGATGCAGGAAAGCAAAACACGGAGGTGGAGGAGGTGGAGGTGCCCATTATGACGCAGATGGGCACCGTGCAGTACAAGGGCAAGACCATTCCGCACATTATCATGCCGGCGCTGCCCAAGTATGCACCGCTCACGTTTAAGAACGACCGCGAGCGGGCGGAGTACAACCGCCTGGTGTACAACGTAAAGAAGGTGCTGCCATGGGCCAAACTGGCCAAACTTACCATTATCGAGACGGTGGAGGTGCTCGACCAGCTGCCCGACAAGCGCTCGCGCGATGCCCACATCAAGGAGGTGGAGCGCGGACTGAAGGCGCAATACGGCCCAGCGCTTAAAAAGCTGACACGCTCGCAGGGGCGCCTGCTCATCAAGTTGGTCAACCGCGAGTGCAACCAGACGGGCTACGCCATAGCCAAGGCTTTTATCGGCCCATTCAAGGCCAACTTGTACCAGGGCATTGCCGTGCTGTTTGGCAACAGCCTCAACAAGAAGTATGACCCCGACGGCGACGACCGATACACGGAGCGCGTGGTGCGCATGGTGGAGGCTGGCTTGATATAAAAGGCCGCCCAATATCGCTGTCCGTTAAAACTTTTCTGATATAATATATTGCTACATGCTATCAGACGCAAGCACCAAACGCAAGCTCTAAACGCAAGCTCTAAACGCAAGCACCAGACGCAAGCACCAGACGCAAGCTCTAATGGGGGCGACGCGTCTCGCGTCGGGGGCATTTTTTCAGCAGCCTCGTCCCACGGATATTAAGGCAAAGGCTCACAGATAGGCGTGTAATTAGCTGTCTATGAGCCTTTATTTAGTGTATGAACGTTGCATTTTCCCGACGCGAGACGCGTCGCCCCCATTAGTGGTAGCGTTTCTATCAGATTGACAGGTTAAAAAGCGGATTTGAGGCCAGGGAAAGAACTGTTATGCCAGGAAATTGCGCTCTAATGGGGGCGACGCGTCTCGCGTCGGGGCATTTTTCAGCAGCCTCGGGACGCGTCGGGCATCGTGCATTAAGGCAAAGGCTCACAGATAAGCGTGTAATTAGCTGTCTGTTAGCCTTTATTATCGCACTTGCACGCACTTTTGCGGAGAATAGACGCCTTAATCTCCGCAAAATGTGCGGAGATTAAATTAAGGGTGGTTCTAAAAACTCTGTTTTCAGAACCACCCTTTAACATTATAAGTAGTGTAAAGCATACTTACTTGTTAACCTGTCAACTTGTTAACCCGTTAACCCCAAAATCCGCCAACGGGTTACTTTAGGCATTATATATCATTCGCACATTCGCTTACGCAGCGCATCAGCGCGTGCGCGTCATGCCGTGCTGCACCATATACTCTGTGGTTTGCAGCAAGGCAAACACATACTGCCGCAATGGCGCAAAAGCTGGCGAGAAACTGGTGGGCACAGGCCGCCCGTCGGGCGCTATGTTGTAGCAATAGGTCTGTTTCAGCTCAGCATTGTAAAGGAAGAGCTGGCGGGCGTTGCGCGCGGCTATCATCTTGTCGGCCGTGTAAAAGGCTGCCGGACGTGGCGCGTCGTGCAACAAGTCGAGGCCAAAGTTGTTCTGCACGTAAGGCAAACGCAACAGGCCTAATATGGTGGGCGCCACATCTACCTGGCCCGCAAACTGTGTGCGCTCGGCGGGCTTGAGCCACGAGGCATGGAATATGAGCGGAATGTGGTTAAACGACTCCGGCAGTTCGGCATCGGTCTGACCCAGCAACTTGCCATGGTCGCCAAGGAACACAAACAGCGTGTTGCGCGCCCAAGGCTCCTTGCTCACAGCCTGCATAAACTGCCCTATGCAGTGGTCGGCATAACGCACTATCTGCTGCTCGGGAGCCAGTCCTGGTGTCTGAAACTCGGCCGGCACCACAAAGGGCGGGTGGTTGCTGATGGTGAGCAGCGTGGCAAAGAATGGCTTGCCACTGGCCGCATGACGGCGCAACACTGGCAGGGCGTAACTGAACAAATAGTCGTCGGGCACACCAAAGTGGTTCACCACACGGCTTTTGGGATAGTTCTCCTGAGCATATATCTCGTCGTAGCCGTTGGTGCGGAAAAAGGCGTTCATGTTGTCGTACTGGCTCTCGTGTGTCATAAAGAACATGGTGCTGTAGCCAGCCTGCTTCAAGGTGTTGGGCAACCCCGTGTAACAAGGTATGCTCGAACCCTTCATGGCATTGCGGAACATGATGGACGGAAAGGAGTAGAGCGTGGCATAAAGGCCGTGGTTGGTGTGGTTGCCGGCCGAATAGCAGTTGGCAAAACTCAGCGAGTGGCTGTACAGCGAGTCAAGACAGGGGGTGAGGCCGGCCTTGCAGCCAAAGCGGCCCATCAGTTTGGCAGACATCGACTCCATGAGCACCACCACCACATTGCGGCGCACGGGCTGGCTGTCGGGCTCCACCCGCCGCGCTATGGGCGATATGCCCTTGATGCCTGTGCGTCCATAGTACTGCTGCACCAGGCGTATGGCCTCAGCATCGGGCATGAGGTGCAGGGTGCGGTTTTCAGGACGCAGGTCGTCGAGCGTGCTGTTGAGCAGGCAGAACATGGGGTTGACGCCCACATTGTTGAGCACCGGGCTGCTGCAAAAGTAGGCAGCGCTCACCTTGATGGGATTGTAGCCCAAACGGCCGCGAATGCCCAGGAAGCAGGCGCCGCACAGGGCCAAGCCCACCAGCAGTTTGCTACCAGCGGAAAGCCACCACCGCACACTTTTCAAGCCACTCGCGGCGGGGGGCACGACCTCGGGCCAATGCTTGAGCGCACGGCGGCGCATATACCACAAAAAGACCGAAAACAGGGCGGTGGCCACCACAAACAGGGCTATGTACAAATAGTATGAAGGCTCGCCAAATATCATGCCAAGAGTGGTGCCGCCATAGCCGGCCCAGTTCCATATTGAGGCGTTGAGCACCTTTGAGAAGTAAACAAAGTAGGGTATGTTGCCGGCTGTGGCCATGAACACCAGCGTGTACCACACACCAAACCACACGCCCGCGGCACGCAGCATCCATTTGCGCACAAGGCCAAAGGCACCGGCCACACATCCCACCACAAGGGGCAGGGCCATGATGTAGCAGGCTATCACATTGTCAAACCACAGACCGCGCACAAAGGCGGTGGCCACAAGGGCGGGCTGACCGGCTACGTCGGGGGTGAGCATATGGCTGACCGACAAATAAAAGCACACGCGCATGAGCGTGAGCAGCACAAGGGCCGCAAGGTGTATGCCCAACAGGTAGGCTATGGGCTTGATAAAGTATTTCACAGGGATTTTGTTTTAGTATGGGATACGGGGGGACTGGTTGACGGGAGATTGGTTGACGGATTGACGGGTAAGTTTGCCAAGTATTTTAGGTTTCTCACCATTCTGTTTTTAGCATAAATAGCATACTTACCCGTTAACTTGTCAACCCGTTAACTTGTTAACCAATAATCAGCGAGTGTCACGCATCAGGCTCGCCGCTCAATATTTTGTGCATCTGATGTGGGGTGCCAAACATCTTGACAGCCTGTTGCACATCTTTGTCATTCTTGAGGTCGTGCTCCTCGCGTCCGGCCTCATAATAAAAGTGCTCGATAATGGCCCCCTCCACTATGCCACGTATCTCGCGCTCCCAACGCTTAAAGTCGTAGTCTTCGTTGTGCGTGAGCTTGCTCTCGAGCGCATCAAGTTCAGCCTTGGCCTCGGTTTCGTAGCCCTCGAAGCGTGCCATCTTGCGCAGGGTCGACAGCAGTTTGAGGCTCTGGCGGTCGTAGCTGAAGTTGTGCTTTTTCATATAGGCACAAAAGTCGGCATACTCCTCGTCGGTGAGCTTGAACTTTGTGGGGCCGGCTATGTTGGCGTGGGCGGCGCGGTACTGCACACAGTAGTCGAAGAGTTGGGTGCTCTCCTGCAGGTAGATGAGCAGGTTGGGCACACTGTCGGCCGGGGTTATTACATCGGGCGTGATGCCGCCACCGTCGCGCACAATGCGTCCGGCAGCAGTGCGGAACTCGTGCGCCAGCGAGTCGGGCAGGTGCACGGGCAGCCCGTCCTCAAACTTGTAAGCCTGCACACAGCGGCCCGAGGGTATGTAGTACTTGCCCGTGGTGAGCTTGAGTATGCCCTTGTAGGGCAGTTCGCGGCTTTGCTGCACAAGGCCCTTGCCATAGGTGCGGCGGCCCATGATGAGGGCGCGGTCGTAGTCCTGCAAGGCACCGCTCGTAATTTCGGCTGCCGAGGCCGAACCCTCGTTGGTGAGCACTATGATGGGCAGGTCGGTATCTTGTGCGTCGAGGGTGGTCTTGTAGGTGTGGTTGAGCTCCTTCACCTTGCTGCGTGTGGTCACCACCTCGCGACCTCGGGGTATGAACAGGTTGACGGTCTTGACAGCCTCCTCGAGCACCCCGCCGGGGTTGTTGCGCAGGTCGAGCACAAGGCGACGGGCGCCCCGCTGCTTGAGGTCGACCAGGGCACGGCGTATTTCGTTTGACGTGCCGTCGATAAACTGCGACAGGCGTATGTAGCCCACACTGTCGGCCACCATGGCGGCAAGTGTCACACTGGGGCGCGTGATGTTGCGCCGCGTAATTTTGTAAGTGTACGTACGGCCGGTGGTGGGGCGGCGCACCTTGAGTTCGAAGGTGGTGCCCGGCTCGCCACGCAGCTGGTTGGTCACACTGTTGGCGTAGTCGGTCTGCGCTTTTTTGTCGGCCGAGGTGCAGGGGTCGAGCTGCTTGCCGTCAATGGCCATTATTATGTCGCCTGGCAATATGCCCACTTGGTCGGCCGGCATGCCGGCAAAGGGTTGGGCCACGATGCAGCGCTTGAGGTCGGGACGGAAGGTGGTGAGGGCGCCTATGCCCACATACTTGCCTGTGGTGAGCTGGCGCAGGTCGGCGGAGTTGTCCTCGGCATAATACTCGGTGTAGGGGTCGAGCATTTCGAGCATGTAGTTGGCGGCATTGTCAATGTTCTTGGCCGCATCGAGGGTGTCGACATAGTAAAGGTCGAGGTCGCGGTACAGGGCATTGAATATGTCGAGGTTCTTGGCCACCTCAAAGTTGTGGTTCGAAGTGGCGGTCTGTGCGCTGGCGGCCATGGTCATGGCAGCAAGGCAAATGGTGATGATGCAACGTATCTTGTTCATTGCGTAATGGTTGGTGTTTCTGTGGGTAGTGTGACACCGTGCGGGGGCAGGGTGCCGTTTTATTTTGCGCCATGTGGCGCCGGGAGGGGGTGATAAAGGCGGAGGCCACGCCAGCGGACTGGTCGTTGCCGACAAGCAACATGACATTAGCGCCTTGCCGCCTCTTGTATGTAGTGCGCCGCATTAATGGGCTGATTGGAGTCTTTTGACAATCCAATTTCGCTGATTATCAAAGCGTTTCCTACCTGCGCATGGGCGTTTGCATGGGCATTTCCAACACCCCGTATTCGCTTCATCGCAATTTTTTTTGAAAATTTCTGTGCAAAGATATAGCTTATTTCAAAATTATACCTTACCTTTGCACCGCAATTCGGCAAAAAGTGGTAAGTTTTTATTACACACTGCTTCAGTAGCTCAGTTGGTTAGAGCACCTGACTGTTAATCAGGGGGTCGTTGGTTCAAGCCCATCCTGAAGCGCACTTAGTAGAATTTATCACAGCCGTATTGTTAGGCTTCAGTAGCTCAGTTGGTTAGAGCACCTGACTGTTAATCAGGGGGTCGTTGGTTCAAGCCCATCCTGAAGCGCATCTTTCAATCTCTTTCGGGCCCTTGCAATGATTTATTGCAAGGGCCTCTTCTTTTTGTACGATTTGTGCACCCTTGGGGGCTTTTATTGAAAATGTGCGGACTTGGCGCAACCGCCTTTTATTCGTATCTTCGCAAACACAACCGCTTTATACTCTGAAATTATGAAATTTCCCATTGGCATACAAGACTTTAAGAGTATCATCAAAGATGGATATCTCTACATAGACAAGACCGACTTGGTTTATCAGCTCGTGAAAGGCGGAAAGACCTATTTTCTGAGTCGCCCGAGGCGATTTGGCAAGAGCCTGCTTGTGTCGACGCTCGAATACTACTTTAAGGGGGAGCGCGAACTGTTCAAGGGATTGGCCATCGATGCGCTGGAGAAGGATTGGGAAAGCTACCCGGTGTTTCACGTGGACTTTAACGGCACGAACTTTACTGAGGCCGGGGCCTTGCAAGGCATTGTGAAAGGGCTTGTCGAGAGTTGGGAAAAGCAATATGGCTTTCAGCCTAACACAGATTACACCTACGGCCAAAGGTTTTGCGAATTGCTGGCACACGTGCACCACACCACGGGCAAACGCTGCGTGGTGCTGATTGACGAGTACGACAAGCCGCTGCTCGACGTGATGGACACGGACTACAAAATGGAGATGAACGGCGAAATGCGCCTTATCGAGGATTGCAACCGCGAGACCCTTAAAGGCTTCTACTCCACCTTCAAGGCGGCCGACGCGCATCTGCAGTTTGTGCTGCTCACGGGCGTGACCAAGTTCTCGCAAGTGAGCGTGTTCAGCGGCTTTAACCAGCCAATGGACATCAGCATGAACCGCCAGTACGATGCCATTTGCGGCATTACCAAGGACGAACTGATAACGCAGCTCGACGAGCCGGTGGCCAACATGGCACTGGCCTTGGGGCTGAACAAGGAGGAGATGATCGAACGCCTGGTGAAGCAATACGACGGCTACCACTTCAGCCGGGGCATGGTGGACATGTTCAACCCTTTCAGCGTGCTCAATGCGCTGAACGAACAGGAACTGAGAAGCTACTGGTTTGCCACGGGCACACCAACCTACCTCATCAGACTGCTCAAGCATAACCACGAGAACCTTAACGACCTGACAGGGCACTACTACCGGCCGGCCGACTTTGTGGACTACAAGGCGGACATCGAGAACCCGCTGGCCATGATTTACCAAAGCGGCTACCTCACCATCAAAAGCTACAACCCGAGGTTTGGCACCTACATGCTCGACTTGCCGAACAACGAGGTGAAGGAGGGATTTGTGAGTCTGCTGGCCAACAGCTATCTGCAAATCAGACGCGACACGGCTACCACGGCCATGGACTGGGTGACGACGCTCGAAAGTGGCGACCTCAACTTGCTGCACAAGCAGCTCACGGCATTCTTTGCGAGCATTCCCTACTCGATGCGGCGCAAGGAGAATGAGCGCGAAAGGGAGCGCTACTTTCACTACACTTTCTACCTGATGTTCAGACTGATGAGCACCTACCTTGTGCTGACTGAAAAACAACAGAGCGAGGGACGCGCCGACTGCATTATCGAAACACCCGAACACGTGTACATATTTGAGTTCAAACTGGACGGCACAGCAGCCGAGGCCCTGGCACAAATTGAGGTCTGTGGCTACGACCGCCCCTATGCTGCTGACAAGCGCCACCTGCACAAGGTGGGAGCAAGCTTTTCGTCGCAAACGGGCACCATCGAGAAGTGGCTGGTGGAGGACTGACGCGACACCTCAAAGTTTCGTCTATCGAGCAGTTAAGCAGGTGCCCCAAAATATGACTGTCCGGTAAAACATAAACATGCAAACGGACTCAAGCACCAAACGCTACCTCTAATGGGGGCGACGCGTCCCGCGTCGGGAAAATATTCAGCTATTATTTAGTATAGTTCGTATTTTTCTTCTCTCTATCCCGACGCGGGACGCGTCGCCCCCATTAGTGCTTGCGTTGGGTGCTTGCGTTTGGTAGTAACGTTGGGCGCTTGAAGAAACGCAAGCTCTAATGGGGGCGACGCGTCCCGCGTCGGGTCTTTTTCAGCAGCCTCGTCCCGCGGGGAAAGATGCAGCTATTATTTAGTAGAGTTCGTATTTCCCTCCTTTCTTTATTCTCTATCCCGACGCGGGACGCGTCGCCCCCATTAGAGCTTGCGTTGGGTGGTAGCGCGTTTCTGGCAACTTAAAATGCTCCAAAAATGGTCTCGCTTTTGATGCCTATTCTGAACACCCTATCAGTTAACTTATTATTTTGTGGAGTGATGGCAATGGTGGCTATTGTGCGGTAAGACATCGCACCAATAAACACCACAGCCGCACAATCATAGAAGGATTGCGCGGCCGTGGCCTATATTACTATCCGGTTAGTGCTTTACTCTTCATTGCCCCACCCTGTGGTGCCGAATAGTTGGGAGGGACTCTTTTCGGAATCGTCAACATTCTCATTGGGCTTGACGGGGAGGCTCGTTGTGCCATTGCCGCCACTTGTGGCTATGAGGCCTTCGGGGTGGAGGGATACGCCCTGTGAGTGGGGGCGCTCGTAGTGTTTCTTTTTCATTATAGAGATGTTGTTGCGTTTACTTTATTATTACTTTTCTGCCATTCATGATGTACAGGCCGGGGGTAGCGGGGGTGCTGATGCGACGGCCGCTGAGGTCGTGAATGGTGACGGGAGTGGTGGGGGTGCCGGCAGGGGCACTGGGTAGGGCTGTAACGGTGCCGTCGGCATGGATTACCTGCAGGGCGCGCTGCGAGGCTGCTGCTGACGGAGCGTAGTAGCAGCGGAAGGCTGTGACGCGACCGACCGGGGTGGTGACGCCAAAGGCGGTGCCTGAGGCATTGAGCTTGTACTTGCCAGCGCCTATGGTGCCGTTGACAAAGGTGCCTGTGAGTGTGCCTTCGGCGGCTGGGGTGTTGAGCGGATTGGCTGCTACGGCGGCATCATGCTTGGTTATTTGCCATTCAGTCACATCGTCGGGGCTATATACCAGGCAGGGCTGGCCTGCGGGTTGTTCGCCGTTAGCGGCTATGAACTGCAGTGCCTCTGCTCCGTCGGTGCCGGTGGTGAGGGCACTGAACTGCTCGATTATCGCTCCCGTGCCAAAGTCGGCAGGTTCGGTGGCAAAGGGCAGGCACACGCTGTTGTAGCCGGCCGTGTTCTGGCG
>OJML01001442.1_pt1 | contig 12491 bp, 11 predicted proteins | sample 1597221 | NCBI WGS metagenome assembly OJML01 (sample SAMEA2452123, study PRJEB22498) | human gut metagenome | biome: human feces; feature: human gut; material: feces | place: Australia | collected 2012 | reverse complement strand
AAGCGTATCGTATTTATGCCAGACGATGGGCTACCGAAGTTGCATACAAGGATTGCAAGACCTTGCTGAACTTTGGCAAATGCCAGTCTGTACATTTTGCCGCTCAAATTGCTAGCTTCACTTTGACAATGATGCAGTATAACATCTTGTGTACAGTGAAGAGATTTGAAGCGTATGAAACCATCGGCGGCCTCTTTGCTGAGGTTACCAATGACACTCTCGAGTTGTCCGTAACGGACAAGATATGGGCTATTATTTTGGACTTCGTTCTGGAAGCTGCAGAGCGTTACTCTATAGATGCTACAGAGTTGCTGGCAGATTTCATCGAAAGTAATCCTGTTGCCCATACGCTACGTAATATGTATATTTATAAACAAGCAAGTTGATATTTATTCACTTGCGAAACTTCAGGAACTTATTAAAAGATGAACGGGATGCGCAGTCTTAAAACGCTCCATACTAGAATAGAAACCACCAAGTAATCCCTCCATTGAGAATGTTGTCGTAACATCATTCACATCTTGCGAGTTAATATAACGCATAAACCGATTATTTGGTTCTTGTGTTTCAGGACAAGTCACAGAAATTTCAAAAACATCCGATTCATCATACATATTATGGATTTTCACCGGCACTTTAGCTATTGCCGTACGTTTAAGCTGTTTACCATCATCAAAGAAAATATCGTACGAAATCTTCTTTGTATCAATAACAACCTCTGCTCCATTCTCACTCTTTATAGACAGATTTTTAACTAGATAGTCCTTGTTTTCAAATATCCATGGATAATTGGTTATGTCGATATCCAAAACTATGTTGCATTCATCATCAAAATCGCCATACGACTTGTTCGCATCTATCTCTGTCAGATAATCTGAATCACTGATGGTTATTGTAGGCGAAAGATAATCTATCCCCCACTCTATTTCGTCAACTAAACTCTTATTGTTATTAAGTAAGGTAGCAATGAAATTGCGCATAAAGACGACATTGGACTTATTGCCAACAATAAGATAATAATAAGGAGAATCGGGAGTAGCTTCATTACCATTCTTATCAATATATTCAGAAGTGGCTGCAATAAGGCAAACGGCAACATCACGATGACGCATCATAATATTACGTATATCAGTTGAATATTGTGTAAGCAGTGCCTTTAGTGCCGAATTACCAACAGGGTCATATTTCATGTCTGATATCAACACTCCAACATCTGATGACTTAGCATCTACATCATCAAGCATTCTCGCGATCATGTCTGGCACATCCGTAGAAGATGTTGAAACAAAAGTACCCTTATTCATACCATCTCTAAATGTATTTATTGGAACTGCGAACGCAGGCTTATTCTGCTCGCCAAAAACATTCACATTACCGTCAGACGAAACAAAATCCGTTATCACCGACCAAACGTCGTTCTTGAATTTAGTAGACAAATTTGAACGGAAAAAGCCATTCATACTGCCAGACACTTCAACATAAAATTTTACGTTTTTCGGGGGCAGAGAAACAAATTTCTTTAACTTTTCATTACTCATGCCATCTTCTGTAAAAAATTTGGAACCTGTAGTATTTACAACACCACTACAAGCAACAAGTACTGTTATAGAAAATGCCAAAGCAACACACTTTAACACATTAAAAGTGGAAAGCAAACTTAAGATAATCTTATTCATAATAGCATTGATTATTTATAGTGTTTAAGGTCACTAAACAAAAAAGCGTAAAATCGTCATATTGTATATTCCACGAACAGAAATTCTTCCAACTGCCTATCAAAATTAAGTAGACAACGTTAGAGTCTATAACGATATGAAAATAAATACCGCAAAGAGAGCCATATAAAACATTTGATAGTACCAAACAAGGTACAGAATCTAGCTTACAAGATCTCCATTGGATTTGACATATTCACACCCAGAACTTCTAACGTTGGCTACGTTCATGACTTTTATCTTAATAGTTTCGGATGATTTCTATTCGTCTTAAACGCAACATCGATAAACGCCTACTATGTCTATTCTGTCACCCAAAGCCCACTTTTGTATAGATATATCATTATTGATTTCACTATACACGGCACGGCGTATGTTGCCGACTCGGTTATCAAGAAAGAGCTTGTCTTACAAAGATAATTGCGGTCTAACCATACAATCCGAATACAAAGTTATAGAAAATAATTTAGATAACAACAAGAAGAATCAGGAATATAATTACCCCTATGCAAATTTAATATAATTTAAGCCAAAACATTTCCAAAGTTCATTTTTATACCACATTTTTCCATTTGGTCTTCATAAACTTTGTAGAAGTCATCCGCAATACATAAAAATTCAGTAACTTTGTCCACAGTTACGATAGCAGCTATTGTTTGTAAGCGTTTTATTTTAAACAAATTAAAGCCCCCTAAAACGCTAATCAATAAATTTTCATACACATATATTTCATTATAATTTTGACTTTATGCATAAAATCAGCGATATCATTTCCATCATTAGAGGATCGAGCATCAAAAAGGATGGTGAGATACAGAAGGAAGATGAAAACAAGATTGTGGGAAAAGAGGTACTTGGCGAGGTTTCCGTACCAATTAAAACACTTTACACAGAATATAACTTTTCTTATTCAGATAGATATAAAGAATCTGTATGGGAAAAAGTGCAGGATGTGTATGGAAAATATTTAGCAGATGGTTCAATGGGGGATATCTCGGTCATGAGAGTTTGTATGAAGCATATTGACCAATATCTGGCTAATTTTTCTTTTCAAACATCATATTCGAGCGTGCCATATTTCTTTGACTACCGTTCCTCTGATGAGAAGATCAAAAGATGGTACCTCAATTTTGCTGACCCTATATTGTTTGTAGCCAGCAGAGGAGGCCTTTTTGCCCAAGATGAAATTCAGACCTTGGAGCACCCTATACTTTGTTCTGTAAAAGCGTATCTGGCGATAACTAATATCAAGGGGTTAGAAAGTTACACTAAGGTTGGCAACATACCTACACCGTATTTATTTAAAAATGTTCCTTATCTCGTAGAGATAGATACCCAACCTATTGTTGACGGCAAAAAGGTTTCAATTTATGGTAATGCTTTCTCCTATTATGAGTATAACGATCCTGAGGTTTTAAAAAGGGCGATTAAAGTTAGAAAAAATTGCTCTTTTTCTAACATTATTGCTATGGCGGCACCTTCTCCCAAGTATGGGTGTTATGATAAAGACACTATATTGGAGATGTTCGCCTCTGTTGTTTCTGCTTTTGAGGGCACGAAATGTATGTCGGAAAATAAAGCAGTAGAGATACATACGGGAAGATGGGGAGCAGGGGCTTTCGGAGGCAATGAAGAGCTTGCACTTATTGTTCAGATACTCGGAGCGAGAATTGCGAAAATAGACAACCTCGTTTTCCATGCCATCACAGACAAATATTTAGTAAACGCCACTATTGTCGTTAATGATATAGCTAAGCTCTATAACGAAAACAAAAGAGAGTGTGTAGATGGCATCGTTAATTATTTATTTGACAAGAAATACCAATGGGGTGATTCAGATGGCAATTAACTGAACTTTCGCAAATTCACAATAAACAAAACTTACAAGCAGTCATCACATCAAGCAAGCGTCGCCAATCTCTTCTCAGTCAATAGACAAAAAGAAAGAGCATGGCGACGCTTGTTATGCATACGCCGCGCAAGATGCCCAAAATCAATGCAAACGTTTCATCAAGAAAAATCTCGAAAGAACTGATTTCATTGACATATTAACAATAAGCAGCTCAAGTTTTCATGAAAAAATCTTGTTTTATTTCCATTATTTTCATATCTTTGCAACTGCTAATATATTGTTAGTTTATAAAAGAATATGCAAGAAAATAGTAATATATTATCTGTACTGGAGAACTATCTTCATGATAATCCTGATGAGATATCTATGGAGATTGCCAATGACTTCAGAAGACGTCGTATCGAAAAGAATCTCACACGAGAAGACATCGCAAAGAAGTCGGGGGTGGCCATAAGCAATATCGCACGTTTTGAACAAAAAGGGCTTATTTCGCTTAAAAATCTGATTAGTATAGCAATGGTTATGGAGTATACTTCAGAGATGAGATACCTCTTTGCCTCACCCAAATATTCTACAATGGAAGAACTACAGCAGATAAAACGAAACATGAACAAGAAAAAGGCATATAAGTGATGATCTAACTGTGGATATGAAAAACAAAATGTCGGAGCGCAGATGTAAGGAGATTTTTGACGAGGTAAGGGAATCATGTAGCGACTTGTTGCTTCACGATATAAAGAGCAAATAATCCATCAGTTTTATAGCTTATGCTTTAAGACATTCGTTCATAAGCTCTTGCACAATTGGCATATAATACAGAGCCCACCTTTAAAAGTGGGCTCTGTTAGTTATACCATTTCCCTATCTCACCCTTATCCCTTTTCCGTTCAACACCTCACCGTTCATGCTACCGTTTTTGCAAAGATACAGGTCGTAGCCAATGGCAGATATCTCGCTGTAGCATGGACGGGTCAGCACCTTTCCGTCTGGCGACATCAGTCCATACCACCCGCTTGCAGCCTCGTAGCGTTTGCACCGGGCTGTTTTGTGTACGGGAGAGGGATTAATGTCTTCTGTCTCGCCTGTCATATTGCCTTCCTCGTCACCATTGTGGGTTTTGAGATAGCGCAGTTCGCCACTCTCATAAGCCATGTTTTCCACCCCACTGATCAAGAAATCGTCAACCAGATTGCCCTGCAGGTCATACTTTCTGAGGGTGTGGTCTGCCATCTCTGCCGATATGCCATTGTCTGAAACCCATAGGTCGGCATCAATGAACGGCAGAACGACAGAAAGGTTGCCTGACAGGACACATTGCTTCCCTCCCCTACTGGCAATCCAGAACGAGTCGACAGGCTGAATGCGGTCATACTCGGCTTTCATCACCCACTGGCCGTGCTTGTCGATCATGCCGAACTTGTCGCGGCGGTTGCTGTGGAGCACACAATGGCCGTTATGGAACACATATCCGTCAGCCCCAGAGATGTACGGAATTTTAAGATCTATGGCCACATTGCCTTTGGCATCAATAAACTTTATCCAGCCATTGTCGTCAACCGATGCCAGTCCGTCGGAAAACACCCATGCATGTTTATATTGCGGTTTGACAGCCAGCTCTCCCGTGAGCAGGTTGAAATAGCCGCGACGGTCGCCATTGCTGTAGCACACCAACGAGTCGTTGCCCAGAGGCTTGGCAATCCAGTGGATGTTCTTCACCGTCTTCTTTCCGTCGCGAGTCTCCACATAACCATTGGTCAGATACTCCTGACTGTAATAAGTGACATTACGCGAGAGATACTGGCCTGAGTAGCTGGAACTATCGTCATAATTGTCAGCCAGATATCTGTAATAAAGATGGTTTATGCAACTGTTCAGGGCCGTACCTGCAAGCAGCAACATGATGAGGGCGAAACATCCTCCCACCACACGGCGTATGACCTTGCCATACTTCGATTCGTCACGCATGCCGAGAATGACAGTAAACCACTCGGCTGTTGCCGCAAGGATGCCTGTCAGTCCTTTCCAAAATAATATAATAGCTCTTTTCATCGTCTTCTGTTTGTTATATCCTCATTTTTTGCTTTTGCTCAACATGGCGTCTGCCTTTCTCATATAGTCTGCCGCCCTTTCTCTCGCGTTGTCTGCCTGGCGAGAATAGGCCAAGGCTTTGTCAGTAGTGCTCTTTGCCCTGTTCTGATAAGTCTTTGCCCTGTCATATTTTTTCTGCCTTGTGTAATATTCGGCCTCTCGCAGATTGCCTTGCGTCTGTCTGTTATAGTAGTCGGCCTCTCGCTGATAGCTGTCAGCTTGCCGCATATAATAAGCAGCTTCACGTTGGTACGACCGGGCTTGGCGAGTGTAGAAATCTGATGTTTGGGCATTAGCTGTCAGACACAACACATTAAACAAGATTATTGTAACCAAATGTTTCATAATTCAAACGTATTATTGTTCATTAACATATCTCATCACCCTAATCCGTGTCGGGCGCAACTTCTAAGTTTGTTATTTGTCTGTTTATGAGATATAGAGCATTGAAGTAACCGTTTGCTATCAGAAAAATTTATTTTTTTGCATAATAAGTAGGCGTTCATAGTTAAAACAAAAGCAGAAGACAATGACATACAAGATCACTGCCTTCTGCTCTATTAGTTATTGTTGTTATTGTTACCATTTCTCTCTTACCCTCTCCCCCAAGTACCCGACGGCAAAATTCAAGGCCGTGATGATGTGTGGCACAATGTCCTTGGCCGACTCCTTTTCGGTAATTTTATGGTCATAATCTAAAGACACTTTAATATCATCTCTATCCGAAAATAGAGCCTTGATAAACTTCACGTTTCTGTTGGCATCATTCACAGCCTCATTGAGCAACCCCTTGTCCTGCAAAGAAAGTCCTGCAACAAAAGGAATGCAGAAGCGAATCATGCTCTCGTCTTTGCCTACAACATAAAAATAGACCTGTCCGTTGTACCTGAAATGCCAACCTAAAGACGGCATAAACTTTGCGTTACCACACATTCGGCGAATCTCGTACACTATTTCTTCCTGCTTCATAATCACAATTGTTTTGTTTTTGCCATTTATGATAAGAGAGGAAGAAAAGTAACCATTTCCATCAGTCCAACATTACAAACGCAGCCCAATGGAATGGATCGGGATGCTTCTGTCTGATGATTTCTTTGGCTTCTTCAAATGCTTTACGTTTGCTCCAAGCATTCTTCTTGTCGGCAAGACGTTCATAAAATGTGGTCATAAACTCTGAGGTCGTTTTGTCGCTCACATTCCATAACGACATGACAATTGTGCCCACGCCAGCTTTCTTGAAAGCCCGCTGCAAGCCATAGAGTCCTTCAGCCGTAGCCTTGCCTTGTCCTGTTTGACACGCTGACAATACGACCATATCCGTATTGCTCAAATCCAGACGTGCTATATCATTAGCTGAAAGTATTCCACCAAGTACACCTTTAGGTAAGGGTTTGCCTAACCAAGCAGCATTACCACCAGACAGAACAAGTCCCGACAAGGACATGGCATCTGTATAGCCTTTGAGATAATCAACATTCTCCGCTCTATTGGGAGTATAGTAAAATCCATGAGTGGCAAGATGAAGCAATTTAGGCGATTTGCCGTGCATGTTTAGGAACGACTCTTCTGTACCGTTCTTGCCCATATACGGTGTGACCTGCCATTTGTTTTGTTTCAGCACGTTTTCAATCTTCTCTATTTCGTCCTTTGTTCCTTGCAAATAATGGAATATGGAATCACCACGAGCGACCTCTCCACGCATGGCAAGCAAGCTTGACAAATCATATTTCTTCGACTCTTCAGCCATTGCGCTTGTCTCCAAATCATATTGCAAACCTCCATACAAGACCGCCGTATTGGCCTTGCCGCCCTCACCGCCCGATCTCATCTTCAACAACTCACGGGCCGAAGACAGTCTCACAAAACGATAATGGTTTCCCAACAGCGAACCGTCTGGCAGAGGCAACGATTCCAACGAAACCTGAAACAGCAGTTGCGATGGAACATAATAGACGGTAGCACCTTCCGATACATCTTCTTTCAACGGTTCCCATATCAACCGCAACATATCCTGTGCATAATCCTTGTCATAATACATATCCGGCCTGACGATGCCAAGCGAATCAATCTGTCTTTCTGCGAATAGAGGTCTCAGCAACGGATTGTCTTGTATCCTGTTTATTATGTAGGCAGCATATTTTCTCCCTTGCGACTGTGAGATATAGTCGGTGAAATCTATCAACACCTCGTTCTGCTGCAAAGTCTGCTTTACGGCATCATAATCCACATCCATGAAGCCTGTGCCGTCGCTGTATCCTTTGCATCTGTTTGCCAACAGGTTTTCCAGACGGCTCACCCTCCTCGACACACTCAGAATGCTGTCCGCATTCACCTTATAATCCCTTTCCCAAGCCTTTACCTGGTTCTTCATGCTTGCCAACACAGCATAGAGGTTCATGTCCTCGGCCGTTCCTTTCGTCTTGATGACATCAAACATGGAGCGTTCCGATTCCAAGAGAAACGCTTTCGACATAACCAAAGCATCATAACAACTCTTTGTGAAAGCCGTCTGCGTCTGTTTAGCCTTCAAGGCATAGGGAGTCATCATCGTGAACAAAGACGACAGACTATGCCACAAGCCTTCACGCTCCGTTGTGCTCATATACGGGATGCGCCGTTTCATCAATGTCTTCAACTGCCGTTCCGCAGCAGCATAGTCGTCGCAACCACCCGTCACATTGCCCGCAAAGCCTTCGGCGTTGGCAAGATATATTTGCGCATTGATATGTTCCAGACTGTTGTCGCCATATAGAATCTTGGTGTTTTCTGCATACCTGCGATAGCAGTTTTCCGACTCCGCATAGTTGCCCAACTGATGCTCCACGCCTCCTGTCAGGGCTAACAACGTTATCCTGTCTCCATCAGTCTGTGCATATTTGGCAGCAAGCAACTCGTCCGCTTTCCTGTAGTCGGTCAATGCCGATTTGAAGTCGTTGAAAGCCAGACGGCACCTGCCTCTTGTTGTATATAAGGGATAGAGCTGTTTAGGTTCTGAAATTCGTTGAGCCGTCTCAAAAAGCAAGTCAAGGCACCTGTAACAGTTTTCCTTGTCACCCATAAGGCGGTAGATGTCAGCCAAAGCCATGTAGGGCATGTTGTAGGTGGCATCATCTTTTGGCGTGTATGTATGAAATTCTTCTATTGCTTTCTTGGCATACGTCAGAGCATCGTCATAGCGTCCGACAGCAGCATACAGGTTACGCAAGTTAGAATAGCTCAGATGCTTGTTTGGCGACACCGCTTTGGCATCATTATGTTCTGCAATGTCCTTTCCGCGCAAGAACCATTGTTCCGCGATGCTGTATTGTCCCAAGCCTCTCGCCTCGCTGCCTTTCTGGTTATAATAGCCAAACCTTGTCTGCAAGTCGGCCGTTGCATCCATCAACGAGTCCATGCTTGCTGCATGAGCCTGTGCTTGTCTTACATCGCCAATGGTTCTGCAGATGTTACACAGTTCTCTTAAGACAGCCATCTGCACATCCGCCTTGCCCGTCTGTCTGGCCAAGGCCAACGCCTGCTTATATGCCTCCTCGGAACCTGCCACATCATAAAGAGACGCCTTTATCTCGGCGATATGCTGCAATGTGGAAACCTCGTTATCCGTCTTGCCAAGCCTTTGAAAACCTTCAAGGGCAATTTGATAGCACGCCAATGCCCTGTCAAAGTGTTTCGCCAGATGATGTTCCATAGCTTCAAAATACCATGTCAACGGAATCTTGGGCAGAGCATATTCTCTTACCTTGCCGTCAGCATAAGGCATAATCTCTTCCAATATGGCACGGGCCTTCGCCAATTGTCTGTTGCCTCTGAGCATGAAGCTGGTGGCATACATATATCCGTTCATAGCATACAGATGGGCGACATCCTTCTTCTCGTTCTCTGAAAGACGGCCATTGATCAGCTTCTTGGCCAACAGATAAGCCTCTTCATAGCGTTTCAAGGCCTCATAACACATGCACGCCATCGTCTGGCTGCACACATACACCTGACGTTCCACATCTGTACGCTGTTGTTCCGTGTTCCTGCCTACAAGAAGGAAGGCGTCAAGAGCCTCAGCCGTTTTCTCGGCACGGTTCAGCGCAAAGGCTTCATTCATCTTCACCGTCACTTCTGCCTCGGTCAATGTCTGCGCCTGCATCTGTAGGCCACAACAGAACAGAACCAACAATATGACAACGGCCTTATTCATGCTTCAAGGTTATGGTGTCTGCTGCCGTCGAGTCGTTACCGTTGCGATCCACGGGTGCAGCCTTCTTTTCAAACACATCGTTTTCGCCACCACGCACATTGTCTGTTGGAGAGTTTTCTACAAACAACGAATTGACGGTAAAGAAGCCTACGACCAGCACAGCAGCCACACTTGAAACCCAAAGCCATACGTTCCTGTTGCCACGCTTCATCTCCTTCTGAAACTCTGCCATGGCTTTCAGCTTCTCTCCACGGCTCGTCACAGCCTGCTTCACACTCTTCGTAAACTCATACTGCTCCTTCTTCTCGGCATCCTCCTCTATCTCTTTCAGAAACTGCGCCTTGGCTTCCTCCGACATAGCGTCGCCATGAAGCAGATATTCATCTATCCTGTCTTGAAAATTATTGTCCATATCTATCGGTCGTTTTATGTAGGTGTTCAAAATAAATTTAAATTCTACTTATGAGTTCAAATAGTTGCGGTAAATGTTTCGTGCCGAAGAGCGTAACGACTCCATACACTTATGCTTCTTCGACTTGAGAGCTTTCTTCGACTCTATTGTCGGTATCTCCGACAGGATAGTGTCAAGGTTCTTCTCTTCATAATAGAACTTGCTCAGTATCTGGCTGCAACGCTCCGACATGTGCGATATGACATCGGCTATGATGTCGAGCATCTTGTTGTCTTCCGAGTCGTACAGCATGTTGACATACTGCTGCGCATCAAACCCTTCAGTCTTTATCTTCCCCATTTCCGTTTCAAGATCAACAAAAGAAGGATTCTCTCTCGTCCATTCCTTATACTTTATTCTTGCAATACCCATAAAATAGGTAAGCAAGCTGCATTTCAACGGTTCGTTGTTCTTGCCCGTCACCCTGCCGTTGCTCACACAGATCTTCCTGCTCTCGATGTTCTCCCACATCGCAAGGAACGAGTTTTGGAAGATATCCGAAGCGGTCTCCCCATCAGCAAAGAACACGCCACGATAGTTTGCCCAAAAGTAGCGTGAGCAATAAGCATACAGTTCCGATTGTATCTTCTTGTCCTTATCGTACATGCCGGCAACAAGTCGGGCCTCCTTCTCCTGTTGCGACGTACGCATTTCCATTGTCTTTTCCATTCTATTTAATCAGTATATCTGTTATGTTATATTTTCCAATGTCTTCACCCGTCATCACAGGCTGTTGCGGTCGGCTACAGCTGCTGCGGTTCACAAACCTCCTTATTCGTTTCATAAACTCTCCATTGCCCACCTTTTCGCCATCCTTCAGCTCCTTCCACAAAGCGTAGGTCAGCTTTCCTACCGTTGGCTTTTTCATCTCAATGTTCACCTGGTCACTTCTGCAAGCGCTGATCGTGATCCACCTCTCAGCCAAGGGCTTTGCCTTGTCGTTGACTACTTTTACCTTGCCATTGTCACCCACGAACAGCGATCTAACCATCTCAAAAGCCTCATATAAGCCACGAGCGTTCACGCTGTCCACCATCAACGTGTCTTCCACACCTCTCGCCACCTCGTCATCATCGCCATCATCGCCCCGGATGGCGTGGATCAGCTGAAACAGCTGGCCCTTGTCCACAATGGCGCCGAAGGGGCAGTTCACCAGGCACATACCGCAGGAGACGCACTTATCATAATTGATCTTAGCCCGGCCCAGCTCATCGGACTCGATGGCGTCCATGCCGCAGGCGGCAGCACAGGGGCGCTCCACCTTGGAGATCGCCCGGTAGGGGCACTGGTTAAAGCACTTGCCGCACTTGATACACTTGCTCTGATCAATGTGGCAGCGCTTGTTTTCGTCCAGATAGATGGCATCCTTGGGGCAGACGTTCATGCAGGGGTGGGAAATGCAGCCCTGGCAGCTGTCGGTGATGCGGACCTGCTTGGGAGGGCAGGCGTTGCAGGCATAGGGGATGATATTGACCAGGGGCTCGTTGAAATATTTCTGATCCGTGGCGGCATCCTGGATATTGGCGCTGATGGGGGCAGAGGGGCCGTTGGGGTCCAGATCCATGCCCAGAGCCAGCTTGAGCCGGGCGGAAACAATGGCCCGCTCCAGGAACACGTCATGGCGATGGTGGGCAACCTCTCCGGGAACGATCTTGTAGGGGATCATGTCCACCTGCTTGTAATCGTCGCTCTCATAGGCCAGTCGGGCCACTTCTGTGAATACGCTGCGGCGGATATCGTCTACCGCGCTGTGTACACCTCTCATGTCTTTCCTCCTGTGTCCGGCAGCAGTCGCATTCTACTCCGGCATCGTTAGTGTCATCTGTTTATGAGCAGATGCAGTCAAGCATATTATAAGCAAACGTTTTTTCCTTTTCAACTGCCCTTTTTCACAGCTTTTTTGTAATTTTTTTCCGATTTTGCACACACTTCTCAATTTCTGCCGTCGTGCTCCTTGAGAAATCCTGAAAATTCGGCAGCTTTTTAAAGTTTTCCTCGCTTATTGTGTCCGGCTGTGCTATAATATATGGCCGTAATTCCGATGCTTTACATTTTTGAGGAGGTCCGTCCATGGCAAATCGCCGCCGTCCCCGTTCCCGGCTCCACGCAGTCATGCGGTGTGGGCTGCTGGCCCTGTTGGTCCTGTTTGTATATTGGGACAATACGGCGCTGCGGACCGATTCCCTGACCTATACC
>OJML01001432.1_pt1 | contig 12525 bp, 8 predicted proteins | sample 1597221 | NCBI WGS metagenome assembly OJML01 (sample SAMEA2452123, study PRJEB22498) | human gut metagenome | biome: human feces; feature: human gut; material: feces | place: Australia | collected 2012 | reverse complement strand
ACCGCTATGCCGACGACGGCTGGCTGTTTCTGCTGTGGGACTTCCGCAACGCCTCCATGCCGCTCATCCATGTGCGCACATGGCAACCGTCGGCCACGGTGGAGGGTAGCGACGGCGTGATCGACATTTCCGATTTTAATCTTGAATGAAAGATATGAAAACAAACTGGGGACAGAACAAGACAGAACGTCCGACAACGGCTCTGCACAGGCTCATCATCATGATTCTGTGCATCTGCGCCATGCCGTGCGAAACGTTGCGTGCCGCAACACCGGCAGACAGCACCTTCACGGTGGAGAGTTTCCGCCAACTGCCCACCGACGTGAGCGCGTTCATCGATGCCGTGCACGACCTTAACGGCGAGGCATGCGCCCTTGTAAAGGTTGTTGGACCATCCGACTTTGCGTTCTCCTCGCCCCTCGGCATCGTGAAGCGTAGCGACCAGGTGGGCGAGATATGGCTCTATCTGCCTAAAGGCACGAAGCAGATAACGATAAAGCATCCGCAATGGGGCGTGCTGCGCAACTGGCAGTTGGGCATGAAGCTGGAGAGCCGCATGACCTACGAGCTACGTCTGCGCACACCTTTGGCAACCGTTGTGGAGAAGCACGACACGATAGTGTACACGCAAACGGTGGTGGACACGGTGAAGGTGGTGCCACAACGTCGCGTGGTGCCGGTGCATGGCTATGCCCTGCTCACCGCCTCGCTACACACCGACGGCCCCTCATGGGGCGTGATGCTGGCCGTGATGCGTAAGGTGGGCGCCTACCTGCATGTAAGCACCAACCTACATTCGGCACAAAGCACCACGGGCAGCTGCCTGCGCGACGGCACGCTGACCGACGGTTCACGCAAACCTTATTTTACAGGACGCACGCAGAACGCCGCCTATAGCATGACGGCGGGACTGATACACCGCGTGGGCAACCACATCGATATCTTCGAGGGCGTGGGCTATGCACGCAAGACCACAGCATGGCAACTGGCCGACAGCGAAGGCGGCGGCTGGCTGCGCAACGAAAGCCTGTCACATAAAGGGGTGAGCGGCGAGCTGGGCGTGATAGCGACAATAGGCAAGCTGAGCATCAGTGCCTCGGCCCTGACCATCGGCGGCAAGCAATGGCAAGGCTGCATAGGCGTGGGCATACGCTTGGGCAAGGCCAAGGTGGTGATGAAACCTTATAAACAGCGGTAGGATGATGAAGACAGGCAACATTGAAAATATAGGAACATGGCTGGGGGCGGCCCTCTTGGCAAAGCTGGGTTCATCCCTCTCGGCAAAGCTGGGTTCATCCCTCACGAAATGGTCAGATAAGGCTCTCACGGCAGGGTTGGCAAAGGTCCTCTCGGCTGTGCTGTGCGTGCAGGGTCTGGCATCGTGCAGCAGCGACAAGCCCGACAACTTTGAGCCTCAGCTCCAGACCTTGGAGGCCATAGACATTACGCGCAACGAGGCAACGATGGTGGGGCAATGCCACACCACGGGGTCTACGGAAACGCCCCAACTGTGGTTCTGCTACGGAGAAGATCCGTCCATGAGCCAAAAGACAGCGGTGCTGACCCCTGCCGACAACAACGGGGGCAAGCCCGACGGCACAGTGGTCTATCGTCTGAACCAACTGACGCCCAGCACCACCTATTATTATAAGCTTCAGGGCGGCAGCGGCAACATTGTGCTGTCGGGCGAACAGCTGAGCTTTACCACACAGCCCAACGCCAAACCGACGGCGGGCAAGGTGACGGTGCTGGGCATCAGTCCGCTGAGCGCCATCGTGAGCTACAGCATCAGCGAAACAGGCGGCGACCCCATAACTGAAAGCGGATGCTACCTGTCACGACAAGACGGGGGAACAATGGGCGACGCAACAACAAGCACAGGCTCAACAAAGAGCGGCTCAACGAGCATTGGCTTCGTGAGCAACGGCTCCGGCAACACCATCAAGCTGATGCAGACCGGCGATGCCGACGACAACGGCATGTTCCGTCTGCACATAGGCGGATTGCAGCCCGAAGTGGCTTACAGCATACGTCCCTTTGCTGCAAACAAGAACGGCGAGGATGTGGGCGAAGCAGTTTCCTTCGTCACAACATCGACATCAATAATAAACGATGCGGGACAGCTGACCGAGCTTGTTGGCGACGACAAGTACAGATTCACCACCTTGTCTATTGCGGGGTTCTTGAACGGCGATGACCTGCGCACGCTGCGCGACATGGCAGGATGCGACAACGAAGGCAAAGCCACCGCAGGACAGCTGTCAGACATTGACCTGTCGGGAGCGCAGATTGCGGAAGGCGGCAAGGCGTATGCCGAGGGCCACTTCACACAGACCAACGTGGTGGGCAAAGCCATGCTTGCCTCATGCGAGAAGCTGAGGCGCATTGTGCTGCCGTTGCAGACAACAAAGATAGAGGCCGATGCCTTCAGAAACTGCTCTTCGCTACACACCATTGAGGTGCCTACGTTGGTGGAAAGCATTGAGACATCGGCGGGATGCACCGCCTTAACCGAGATCAACGTGCAGGCTGGCAACAGCCATTACAGCAGTAAGGACGGCGTGCTGCTCAGTGGCGACGGCAAGAACATTCTGTGGTTCCCCATGGGAAAGGAAGGCGAGTACACGCTGCCCTCAACGGTCACGACGGTGGGCGACTATGCGTTCCGCAACTGCCGGATAGAGACGTTCCATTTTGCCGACGGCCTGACATCTATAGGCAAGTATGCGTTCTATAACAGCAGCGTGAAGGAGGTGTCGCTACCCTCTACCGTCAAGCAGATACCGACAGGACTGTTCCAGAAATGTGCTGACCTCACCACGGTGCATCTTGGCAAGAACACCGAATTGTTGGGCGACTATGTGTTCGACGGCTGTCCGATCACCAACCTCTACATCTCTGCCCCAACGCCGCCCTACTGCTCAAACAACACGTTTGCCTCGTCAGGCAATAACATCTTCTCCACCTGCCGCGTGCATGTGCCTAAGAGCCGCAGAATCTATTATAGAGGTGACATGATATGGGCACAGTTCAAGAGAATAGTTGAGGAAGAGATTTTAAAGGCAAAAAGGCTGACGCCTTGAAAAGGGAAAAGTGAAGAGTGAAGAGTGAAGAATTCAATAGCCCTGACTATTTAAGGGAAAAAGAAAAAAGAAAAAAGAAAAAAGAAAAAAGGGAAAAGGGAAAATCAAAATTCGAAAATTCAACATCGGCTGAAAGCCGACAATTCAACATTCAAAATTCAAAAATCAACATTCCTACAGCGGGGGTGGGGCTTTAAATCCTAAACATCCATGCAAATAAAGAAAATTTGTGATTTCATCATAGCAACGCTTTTTATTGTTGTCGGGGTGTCGTGCTCAAACGGCGACAGCCCTGACGGACCCGACGTGCCTGTAACGCCTGTGGGGCAGACGGTGTTTATGTTCTTCCCATGGAGCAACAGTCTGCTTTCCGATTTCAGACGAACGGTAGAAGACATGCAGACGGTTGTGGCTCAACGCTCTATGAAAGACGAGCGCGTCATGGTGTTCATGGCAACATCGGAGCGCGAGGCGGTGCTCTTCGAACTGGAAAAGCAGAACGGACGATGCCTCACCGACACGCTGCGACGCTACAGCGACCGCCCGTTCACATCGCGCCAATGGCTGACATCGCTTTTTTCTGAGGTCATGACACTGGCTCCCGCCTCGCGCTACGGCATGGTGGTGGGATGCCACGGACTGGCATGGGTGCCCGTACAAGGACAACGAAACGCACGGAAAAGACTTGGCTCACAAGAAAGGATAGATGAAGAAGATAACCTATATAAGGAAGAAAGGATAGATAAGGAAGGGGAGCCCAACGACCTCATGCACTTTGAGGTTCAAGGCCCCGTGACCACGCGCTTCATTGGCGGAACATACCCCGAAACGCAGATAGAGACCACCGACCTGGCAGACGCCATGGCCGACGCCGGCTTCCACACCGAGTATATTCTCTTCGATGCCTGCTACATGTCGTCGGTGGAAGTGGCATACGAGCTGAAAGACGTAACCCATTATCTCATAGCCAGTCCGACAGAGGTGTTAAGCTACGGCTTCCCTTACATCACCATGGGCAAGCATCTGCTCGGAACACCCAACTACAAGAGCATTGTCGACAGCTTCATAAGCTTCTACTCGTCTTATAATCTGCCCTACGGAACCGTGGCTGTGACCGACTGCACACAGCTCGATGCCTTGGCTGCCATTGCACAACAGATCAACGCCGCTGCCGCAGAACCGACAAACGCGGCTTCAGAAGGAAAGCTCAACACCGCAAGATCAGGAAAGCTTGTCCCCAACGGCGTGCAGATCATGGACGGCTACAGCCCTACCCTCTTCTACGATCTCGGACACCTCATGTCGCTAAAAGACGCTGGCACCGTGCTGACCGCTGCCTTTGCCGAACAGCTCGAAAAGACGGTGCCTTACAAGGGCCACACCGGCCAATATTTCACGACATTGAAGGACGCACCCGTCGACATAAAACACTATTCGGGCTTGAACACCTCACAGGGTAGCCTCAACCACATGGCAGACAGATTAAGCGAGACGGCATGGTATAAAGCCACCAATTAAGCAGGTAAAAACAGCGCAAACAAGGAGGCAAAACAACATAAAGCCCGAACACATCGGCACATTATATTTTATTAACCACCCAACCCAATAAATTTCCGCGTTAAAGTTCTTTTATATTCTTTAAAATGAGTAACTTTGTCGCATTATTTATTTTAGATGTTATTTTAGATGAACGTAATTACAAAGACAGTTTCTTTGCCTGATGGAAGAACCATCAGCATTGAGACCGGGAAAGTGGCAAAGCAGGCTGACGGAAGTGTTGTACTGCGTATGGGCAACACCGTACTTCTCGCCACTGTTTGTGCCGCAAAAGATGCAGTTCCCGGAACCGATTTTATGCCTTTGCAGGTAGACTACAAAGAGCAGTATTCAGCAGCTGGACGTTTCCCCGGTGGATTCACAAAGCGTGAAGGCAAGTCAGGCGACAACGAGATCCTCACATCTCGTCTCGTAGACCGTGTGCTCCGTCCGCTGTTCCCCTCAAACTACCATGCCGAGGTTTATGTGAACATCATGCTCCTCAGCGCCGACGGCGTTGACCAGCCCGATGCTCTTGCAGGATTTGCAGCTTCAGCCGCTATGGCTTGTTCAGATATCCCCTTCGAATGTCCCATCTCTGAGGTGCGCGTAGCACGCATCAATGGCGAGTATGTCATCGACCCGACCTTCGAGCAGATGAAAGACGCCGACATGGACATCATGGTAGGTGCTTCTGCCGATAACATCATGATGGTGGAAGGCGAGATGAAGGAGGTTTCAGAGCAAGACATGATCGGTGCTCTGAAGGCTGCCATGGCAGCTATCAAGCCCATGTGTGAGCTCCAGACAGAGCTTTCAAAGGAGCTTGGCACCGACGTTAAGCGCGAGTATTGCCATGAGGTGAACGATGAGGACCTGCGCCAGCAGATGAACACCGAGCTTTATCCCAAGGCTTACGACGTGACAAAGCAGGCTCTTGAGAAGCAGGCACGCCAGGAGGCTTTCGACAAGATCCTTGCCGACTTCCAGGAGGCATACGATGCCGCACACACCGACCTCAGCGAGGACGACCTGGAGGAGAAGCATGCAGAGATGGAGCGCTACTATCACGACGTTATGCGTGATGCCATGCGCCGTTGCATCCTCGACGAGGGCATTCGTCTCGATGGCCGCAAGACCGACGAGATCCGTCCTATCTGGTGCGAGGTTTCTCCGCTGCCCATGCCTCACGGAAGCGCCATCTTCACCCGTGGCGAGACACAGAGTCTCTCTACCTGTACGCTCGGCACAAAGATGGACGAGAAGCTCGTTGACGACGTGCTCGAGCGCGGCTACCAGCGTTTCCTCCTCCACTACAACTTCCCTCCGTTCTGCACAGGCGAGGCTAAGGCTCAGCGCGGCGTAGGCCGTCGTGAGATCGGTCACGGCCACCTGGCATGGCGCGGTCTGAAGGGACAGATTCCTGAAGATTTCCCCTACACCGTGCGTCTGGTGAGCCAGATCCTTGAGTCGAACGGCTCTTCATCAATGGCTACCGTATGTGCCGGCACACTCGCCCTCATGGACGCTGGTGTACCTATGAAGAAGCCCGTCAGCGGCATCGCTATGGGTCTGATCAAGAACCCCGGCGAGGAGAAGTATGCTGTGCTTAGCGACATCCTTGGCGACGAGGACCACCTGGGCGACATGGACTTCAAGACCACCGGTACCCGCGACGGCTTGACAGCAACACAGATGGACATCAAGTGCGACGGTCTGAGCTTCGAGATCCTGGAGAAGGCTCTCATGCAGGCAAAGGCTGGACGCGAGCACATTCTCAAATGCATCACCGACACCATCGCTGAGCCTCGTGCAGAGCTCAAGCCTCAGGTTCCCCGCATCGTTCAGATCGAGATTCCTAAGGAGTTTATCGGTGCTGTCATTGGCCCTGGCGGAAAGATCATCCAGCAGATGCAGGAGGAAACCGGCGCTACCATCACCATCGACGAAACCGACGGCGTGGGCAAGGTGCAGGTATCAGCTCCCAACAAGGACGCCATCGACGCTGCCCTTGGCAAGATCAAGGCTATCGTTGCCATTCCCGAGGTGGGCGAGGTGTACGAGGGTACCGTTCGCTCAATCATGCCTTACGGCTGCTTCGTAGAGATCATGCCTGGCAAGGACGGTCTGCTCCACATCTCTGAGATCGACTGGAAGCGTCTGGAGACTGTAGAGGAAGCCGGCATCAAGGAAGGCGACAAGATCAAGGTTAAGCTCATGGAGATTGACCCGAAGACAGGCAAGTATAAGCTTTCACACCGCGTGCTTCTTGAGAAGCCCGAGGGTTACGTTGAGCGCGAGCGCCGTCCCCGTGGCGAGCGCGGCGAGCGCGGCGACCGTGGTGAGCGCCGTCCCCGTGGCGACCGTCGTCCCCGCGGCGAGCAGCGTCACAACGAGGACTAAGCCTGACGCTTGCTGACAACAACTCTGATTTGTAGATTTCAAAATCAGCATAAACACACAAGCTCCCCGCACATGCTCACAAGGCACGGTGCGGGGAGCTTTTTTTTATTTTTCATTTGTGAACCATTATGAACTTGCTATAATAATATTTTTTTCTTACTTTTGCAAAAAGTTTAGTTTTACACCTCAACGGTTTGGAATCTAACAAATTATGAACACGCCTGAGATTGAGGAGCTGAAAAAGCTCATAGAAGAAAAATATGGAAAGAAGTTGTCGACAACGACCGACTTCGACGAGTTCTCGCTCTTTCTGCAACGAAAGAACGACATCAACGTGTCGTCATCAACGCTCAAACGCCTTTATGGATATGTGGGCGACAGTCATAAACCACGCGTCGTGACGCTCAACGCCCTCGCCTCCTACTTGGGACATAAAGACTATGCCTCGTTCGTGACATGGCTGAAGAAGAGCACACGTTACAACTCGTCATTCTTCGATGCCAACCAGCTGGTGAGCAACGATCTGACAACAGGCGACGTTGTAGAGATAGGATGGGCGCCAAACCGTCTGCTGCGCCTTGTCTACAACGGCAACAGCATCTTCCGCGTCATAGAGACGCAGAACAGCAAGCTTAATGTGGACGACATCTTCACAACTGGCTGTTTCATACACGGACAGCCGCTTTACCTCGCCTACATTGAACGCAACGGGGAACGCACACCGCCCTTCGTGGCAGGTCGCAACGGCGGACTGACCATTGTGAGAAAACTCTACGTTTGAGATTTGGCAGAAGCAGCATTTGAACATTGGCAGAAGCGGCATTTGAAGCATTGCCTGTTTTTTTGAACATCGCCTAAAAACAACAACATTATGAACGAATCAGACAACTCTTCTTCGGGATTCATCAAAGACATAAGTAGCGAGATGACATCGGCAGCAGCTTGCATGGACAACGGGTTCAGCAACCTGCAAGAGTGTTATGTCTCCAATTCGGGACCGGCACGCCTGTTCACAGCCATACGCTACGGCAAACGCTTCATGCTGAAATGTCTGAAGACCGATTATGCTCTCACCCCCATCTACCGCCAGGCCTTGCAGAAGGAGTTTGAGATAGGTCTGCAGCTCGACCACCCTTTCATCTGCCGCACCATAGGCATGGAGCAAGTAAAGGGGTTGGGCGACACCATCGTCATGGATTATGTCGATGGCGACACCTTGTACACGCTCATCAAGCGCGGCGCTCTGTCCGCCAAACTGGCAATAAAGATTGTGAACCAGCTGCTCGACGCGTTAGAGTATATGCACGACAAGCAGATTATACACCGCGACCTGAAGCCCGCTAACATCATGATCACACACAAAGGCAAGGACGTGAGGCTCATCGACTTCAGTCTGTCCGACAGCGACGCGTTCTGTGTGCTCAAAGCGCCAGCCGGCACATGTGGATACATTGCGCCTGAACAGCTCAAGAACGAAGGCAAAGCCGATGCCCGCTCCGACATCTATTCGTTAGGAAAGGTGATCGAGGACATGGCCAACGCCACACACAGCCGCACGCTGGCACGCATAGCAGCCGATTGTGCCTGTGCCGACGTCGACAGCCGCCCGTCAAACATCTCTCAGGTGCGGGCACTCTTGTCGGTGGCGCGTCTGCCGTGGCGTCTCTTGACAGCGTTGCTGTATGTTGCCGCCGTCGTGCTGCTGGTGTTCATCGGCTCAACGCTTTTCTACCGCAGCGATGCTGCAACACACAACACCTTAAGACCAAACACGACAAAGGTCGACACCACCTCTTTGAACAACGGAAACCAGGTGCTCGACCGCAATTATTGGCCGTGAGAGAGCATAGGCTTGATGAAAAAAAAGAAGAACGTATGATGTGAAAAATGAAGAATGCATGACGTAAATGTGAAGAACGACCGCATAAATGTTGCAAATGCCAAATCTATTGCTTATTTTTGCACATTATCCACAAAAACATTTGCATCATGACAATAAAACGTAAGATAGACCAACTGTTGGCAAAAAGCAACGGCATGCAGCTGGTGTGGCTCATGGGCGTGTCGGCCCTGTGTCTTGGCGTGGCTCTCATCATGGCCTATTTTGTTTATGACGATGCCGAGGTAAAATGGCAGACGGTGGTGGCGATCTTCCTCGACCCGGGCTGCTTCGGCGGCGTTACGGGACATCACGACTTCTTCCGTCTCATCATCGCCCTGCTTAGCATCTTCCTCTTCTCCGCTCTGCTTGTGAGCGTGTTCTCCAACCTCTTCGAAAACATACGCGAGGCGGCACAAAACGGTGAGCGGCGCTACAAACTGAGGAACCATGTGCTTGTGTTCGGTGCCGACCGCCGGGTGGAGGCCATCGTGAGAGCGATAAACGAACAGGGCGACACGGCGGTGGTCATGGCAACGGAGAAGCCGGAGCTGAGCGACGACCTGACGTTCATCTTCTACAAGGGACGGCGCGATGCCGAAGCCGACGTGCTGTCAGCACGACCAGACCACGCAAAAGCGATATATATAATAGGTGAGGAAAACGAGAGCGACCACGACAACCGCAGCCTGCAATGTCTCGACATCCTCACGGAGGCATCGCAACAGGCTAATCATAACATTCGCTGCTTCCTGACTTTACGCGACTATGCCTCTACCGAGGTGTTCCAATATCTTAAGACGAAGCCAATGGGCCGACTGCTGCTTGTCGACACCATAAACGACTACGAGTATATGGCGGAGCAGTTGCTCGTCGACACCCACCGCGCCTTCACACCCGTCATAAAGCAAGGCGACAGCAGCAAGGCCCATTTCATAATCATCGGCACAGGCCCCATGGCTCAAGCCGTGGCTTACACAGCAGCACACATCTGCCATTATGCCAACTACACAGAGTGCGGCACGCGCACACGCATAACGTTCATTGCCAAAGACATGGAGCAATGGCGCGACCACCTCATGGCATCACGGCCAGCTCTCTTCGCCCTCTCCCACACCACCTTCGTCAGCAACGACGGCACGGTGACCGACTCGCTACCTCAAGGCGACGACTTCATCGACGTGGAGTGGCAGTTTGTCGATGCCGACGAGCACGCACCTCTGGCACGACGCATCATGGAGGAACAGACAGACAAGGCAACGCGCATCATTGTGTGTCACGACAATGCCGACCGCGCGGTGAACGCTGTGCTCCACCTGCCGCGTAAGGTCTACCCGCTGGCAAAGGTGGCGGTGAGCATGACGCATGAAAACAAGCTCATCGACAGGGCCAACGCCACCGGCATGTTCGGACATATCGAGATCTTCGGACAGACAGACGGCACCATCGACGACCCGCTCTTCGCACGCCGCTCGCTGCGCGGACAGCGCGTCAACTACATCTACCATTGTGCTTATGCTGAGAAGAAACTGCCATCGGCAGAGGAGGCATGGTTCACCATCAGCGAGGCCGACAAATACTCGAGTATCTTCTGTGCCAACGCCATGCCCCTGCGCCGACAGTGCTTCGACCTCAACGGCGACCGCCGACCCATCTATGAGGCTGAGCACCGCCGCTGGATGATGTCGGAGCTTATCATGGGCTTTGCGCCCGCCCCACAGACCGACAAGAAGCGGTTCCTACATGCCGACATCGTGCCCTTCGACGAGCTCACAAAAGAGGAGCAAGACAAGGACAAGATCCTTATCGATGCCATCGATTATATCATCGGAGAGGAATAAAGGGGTGAGGCGTCAGCAAGCCTTAACCCCAACAGCATGACCCTCTGATTTTTGATAATAACGAAACTTTCACAAATGAACAGCAAGTGTTCCATCAGATAGTTACAAGCTTAGATAGCAGCTAACCATGTGTATAAAAGAACAATATTTTTTTGCGCTTCGCGCATTTTTTAAAACATTAATTTCCATTAATGGCCCATTAATTATCATTAATACGCGCTTCGCGCGGAGAAGAATTAATGTTTCATACTCCGCGAAGCGCCTGAGCACCCACGGAGCGCAAGAATGTTCAATTAATGGAAATTAATGTTTAAAAAACAACGAGCGCAAAGCGCGATGTAATTATTAATCTCTGCAGAAATTCAATATATAAAAAAAAGCCGTCTTTTTTGCTCATTGCTGAAAATTATTTGTAATTTCGCGTTTGTAGAAAGCATACATTTTTTTAGGAATAGCGTTGAACAAAAAAAGCGTTGAACAAAAATAGCGTTGAACAAAATAGCGAAAAAGATGAATAAGTGTTTTTCTTTTTTGCGTCGCCACAAGAAAGGTCTTGTGGTGACGGTCGTTGTTGTAGCCATCGTGGCAGGGGCTGCCATGAGGGTGCTACCGTCGTCGGGCGACGAGATGAGGCAGAGCGCGGTGGTGGTTGAACGGCGCTCATGTTGGGAGATAACAGCCGGCAGCAAGGCACAGCTGTGGTTAGCAACAGCCGACAGCGACACCACTCTTCACAACATCTCAGCCTCGCAACGCGATGCAGAGAGCGTAACCCTTGCTGGCGGCTGCTGGATGAACCGTTGGCCTGCCGTGCCGTCATGCCGGGGACGTGTGGTGACGGTGCTGCCACATGTCACACAAGCAAACATCGTGAAGCCGAGCTGGACGAGCCAACAGGTGCGTGGCCTTTTGGAGAAGGCGCAACGCGACATCAACGACTCGTTGCAATGGGCACATTCGGAAGACTCGGAGCTGCAATACTATCTTCGCGTGCATGGCGTGCAAGACATGGGCTACCAGCAGATTGCCGCTGTCGCCACCAAGGTGAAAGCTAAGGTAAAGGAGCTTGAGCAAACAAAGGCAGCCATTGACAGCTTGCTCGCCAACACCGCCCTGCCCTTAGGGCTCAGGCACAAGACAACCTTCACCGTCCACTATCGCAACGGCGATGGCAAGAACGCCACGGCGCAATGTCGTCTGGTGAACACCGACAAGTGCCACCGTATGGCTATCTTGCAGACGCTCGACGAGACCACGCCCGACGGTGTGAAGGCGCAATATCTGCTGCCGTGGAACACCACCAACCACCGCCTCATAGCCGTGGGCTTCGGTGGCATAGGCATAGAGCAGATGGCGTCAGCCGCTGCCAAGCCACAGCTCATCAACGGGCGCCGCAAGAGAGCACTCCACAACTTCCCGCGTGTGCTTGTGACCGACGGATGCCCGCTGTTCACCCCACGCGGACTGTTTGCCGGCATTGCCGAGGGACAAAACGTTGAAGGACGCGGCAACGTGTCCTTGCTAATGATGAAAGGAGGATGGCAATGAAAACGTCTTATCTGTTTGTTGCAGCTCTGCTGCTGACCGCCCTTGCCTCTTGCTCCAGGATACAGACCGACGGCGGCACGAAGACCTTGAAGGACGGCACCGTCTATGCCGGCTGCACCGACGCGCAGGGACGGCCTCACGGCTACGGACAGCTCACCAAGGGCGACAGTACGCTCTACGAGGGACAGTGGAACCACGGCATAAGGGCAGGAAAAGGCACGGTGACCGACAGCCG
>OJML01001431.1_pt1 | contig 12527 bp, 8 predicted proteins | sample 1597221 | NCBI WGS metagenome assembly OJML01 (sample SAMEA2452123, study PRJEB22498) | human gut metagenome | biome: human feces; feature: human gut; material: feces | place: Australia | collected 2012 | reverse complement strand
TTTTTTAGAATGGAAATTTTCAATAAAATTAGTCTTTACTTTTTATCGAAAGGCTTAAAAATTACTTTTCCATCTTCTATATAGTATCCTACACTCATAAAATTTTTAATCAAATTATATAATGAATAGGAATCATCTTTTCCCATCGTTTCATAATTTGAATGCATTGCAAGTTGAGGTAAACCTACATCAACTGATAATACTCCTACATGAGATATAGAAATATTTCCTAATGTTGAGCCGCCTCTTGCATCGCTTCTATTAAAGAAAATTTGATAAGGAATATTGTTATCATTCATTATCTTTTTAATAAAAGCGCTAGAGAAAGCATCACTTGTATAATTCATATTTGAATTAAATTTAACAACAAGTCCCTTATTAATTTTTACAATATTTATGTCATCACTCAAATTAGATAAATTTGGATGAATTGCATGAGCATTATCACTGCTTATCATAAATGATTTTTTAATAGCTTTATAATATGCATCTTTATTTTCATCAAATGAATTAACGATTCTACTAGTTACATCATAAAGAAATGTGCCATCTGCTCCGCTATATGATAAAGAACCAGTTTCTTCATTATCGCTACCATAAATTAAAGCGATGCTATCTTCATTTTTAGAATCAATAAAGCCTCTAAGAGTTACATATATAGAAGCAAGGTCATCAAGTTTAGGACTTGAAATAAAATCATCATTAATTCCAATGAAGTTTGCTTTTTCTCTATTATATAAATAAAGATCATAAGAAAGTATTTTTTCATCTTTATTTACTAATGATTTTAAAAATTCATCAAATAAATTTGTTTCACCACTATCAGTACCAATAATAGGTAAAATATCCCTTTGAATGTTATAAGCGTATCCGTTATTAATTTCTCTATTTTGATGAATAGCACAATTAGGAATAATTAATAAATCTCTATCAACATCAACAAGCTTTGTATTTATTTCATTATTTGATGAATAGCAAATTCTTCCTGCGATACTTAAAGGTTTATCAAGCCAAGGAGAAATGATCATTCCACCATATCCTTCAACCTTAAGTTTTTCATATCCATTGCATTTAACACTAGGGTTTTCTTTAATTTTAAAAGCAGGTGAATCCAAATGTCCTGAAACCATTGAAAAATACACTTCATCAATATTTTTAGGAATTTTAAAAGCAATAAATGAATTTAAATTTCTTGTAACAAAATAATTTTTATCTTTTTCTAAATTCCAATTTTCATTTTCCTTTAATTCAATAAATCCTTCTTTATTTAAAATGTTTTTAACGTTCTTTAATGCGTGATATTCACTATGAGAATGATTTAAAAAATTTATTAAACCTTTATTTAACTCTTCCATCATAACTTGCCTTTCTAACACGATATAATTCTATCAAAATAGTTGCAATTCTCAACTATTTTTATATAAATCATCAATTTCTTTGTTAATATTTTGTATTACTTTTTTATCTATTTTAAGAACTTTTCTATCACTAGTATAAAGTCCATTTGCTTCAGTTTCGCAATCAGCAAGTTGAGTATAAATAACTCCATTTAGTTCTGAAGTTTTCATTAGATTAATCATTTTCTTATAAAGCTTTTTATACATTAAAACCAATTTATCTTTTTTGTCAGTCGCTTTATGTCCAAAAACTCTATTAAAATAATAATGTTCTTTTTCAACATAAGCATAACCACCAATTTCAGTTAAAACATATGGTCTTCCATCCTTTGATTTTCTTCTTATGCCTGGTAATGTATAAGAATGAATTGAGAAAAAATCACTATTTTTAGAATCTAACCAACCACTAGCAGTATCATAAAGGTGTTCCCTATTATATTCTTTAAAAATTTTATAAACTGAACTTGGATCGAATTCGCCCCATGCTTCATTAAAAATAGTATAGATAATTACAGAAGGAAAATTATTAGTCATATCGATAATTTTCTTAGCTTCAGAAATAAATAAGCTTCTCCCTGTTACATCCTCTCTTCCATATCTTTTATAAGTACAAAAAGCTTCTTTATTAAATAATTTTATAGACAATCTAGGAAATACTACATTTAAAAATTTATATCTAGTTCCACCATTAGGTATATCTTGAATTACTAAAATTCCATATTTATCGCAATAATAATAGAACATATCTTCTTCTACTTTTATATGTTTTCTAATTGTATTAAATCCAAGTTCTTTAATATTTTTAACATCATTTTCATAATCACTATATGAACGAGGTGTTAAACCACCTAAATCATAATATCCTTGATCAAGTAAGCCATTTAAAATTACACGTTTATTATTTAAAAATATTCGTTTATTAGTTCCTTCTAATTTAGTTTCTATTTTTCTAATTCCAAAATAACTATAAACAACATCTTTTTTATATTCTATTTTTATATTATATAAATAAGGATTAGTAATGTCCCAAGGAATAAAAACTTTAGGTTTAATCTTTGTAACTTCATTAATTTTTACATTAAAAATTTCATCATTAACATATACTTTCGCTTTACCTTCGTTACTTGAAGATTTTAATAAAATAGAAAAACCTTGATTGTCAAAATCTTCAATGTATTTAATATCCGTTATATAATCACTTTTTATAAATTCAATATATGCACTTTTATAAAATCCACTGCTTGAAGAATAAAACCAACCACTAGGATTAAGTGTTTGTTTTCCTCTTAAATAATAAGAAGTGTCTGTAACATCTTTGACTTTTATAATTATTTCATTTTCTTTTTCTAAAAAAGGATAAGCATCAAATTTAAATCTAGTGTATCCACCAATATGTTTTATAACAAATTTTCCATTAATATAAATTTCAGCAATTTGATCAATACCTTCAAAATTAAAAATTACATGAGCGTACTTTTTTAAATTATCAATAGTAATTCTTTTTCTATAAATAATATATTCATCAGGCTCTAAAAGATGATTAACTTTTGATAGAGGTGACTCAACTGCAAAAGGGACGATAATCTTATTTTTAAATTCTTCCTTGTCTTCTTTATCTTTTGTAATTTTGACATCCCGCTCTCCATTTAATGATAAATATTCATCTCTTCTAAAGCCTGGACGTGGATGCAAATTTAAGTCAGAATAAATTTCTTTTTCATCAATATTTATTAATTTATTCAATAAATAACCATTATTTTGCATAGTTTTTCTCCTTTTTTATTTCTTTAAAGATAAAAATCATTGGCACGATAATTAATAATAAAATTGCAATACTTACAAGATAACTATATTCACTTGGAATAAATGAAGTTACACCATATTCGCCTTCATAAGTTTTTCCAAAGCTTTCATTCATTGTGTCTCCAATAAATGGCCCAATACACATTGGCAAAGCAACAACGAATATCATTCTTACTCCCATAAAAGATCCTTCTTTTCCTTTAGGAATATATTCTCTAACAAGTGAATTCAAAATCGTCGGAACACTTACATAACCTAAAATCATGATTGTTCCACTTATTGCAGTATAAATAATTCTTGTAATATCATCTTTTATCATTGGTGCAAAGAATAAAGTCAATAAACCAATCATCAAAATTAAAATTATCGGAATAATCATAATAAATTTATTCTTTTTATCACTAATTATTCCTATTAGAACGCTTAAAACTGAACCTAATAATAAGCTAATTGCCATGACTATAGCAAAAGGAGTTAAAAAACCAGTTCCACTATTAGCAATCGCACAAGTTTTTTCTATATAAACCATTAAATAAGGGAAATAAACTTGGATTGCAACTCCATAAATAAAATAAGCAACAAGGATTAAATATAAAATTTTATTATTCTTTATTGTTTTAATTTTAAATCCATCAAATAAATAACGTGTATATTTTAAATTTTCAGTTTTTATATCATCTTCTTTAGGAATTAAAACAATAGATATTAATCCAACAATCAAAACTAAAGCACCAACTATATAAAAGAATAGATCCCATCGATATCCCATTTCTTTTGTAGTTAGTCCATTTAATCCAACAAAAATAATGAGCATTGCAATTAACGGGAGAACGCTTAAAACACCTTCAACTTTTCCTCTATTTTGAGTGTTAGTTTCTTTTGTAACATAACTATTAAAAGCTGCATCATTACTAGTTGAACCAAAGAAAGTCATAATGCAATCAATTACAATTACAAGAATTGCTGCATTCATTGCTGTCATCGAAATAGGAATTATCGCATTTTTATTATTTACATCTAAAAGTCCAAAAGAAGCAGTTGATAATCCCCGTAAAATGTAGCCTATAGTTATAAATATCTTTCTTTTATTTACTTTATCCGTTAAAGAGCCCATAAAAATGGTTGTTAAAGTTGCTGTTATCGCTGATAAAGCAGTCGTTAAAGCTATCATTAAAGAATAATCAAATCCAACACCATTTGAATCATTAAAATTCAAAAAAGTAAGATATGTATTTAGATACATATTCTCAATAGCCCATGCAAATTGGCCAATAAGTCCAACTACAATAAATATAGTCCACTTGCGCCAACCAAGTTTTTTATTAGTGTTTTCCATATTTCTTCCTTTTTTATAATTATAAAAGAGAAAGAACTATTTGTTAATTATTTATAAAAAGGTACAAAAAGTCTTGCGAGTGCAATTCCAAATTTAACTACAAAGCGTCCAAATGCACCTGGGAACATTAATAATCCAGCTACAGATCTATAGCGTAATTTTCTATATAATTTAATATGTTTAGTTTTTAAATCTTTGACAAAGTTTTTATAATCTTCATGCGCTTCTTTAGTTTTATTTAATCTTGAATAAATTACAGCAATCATAAAGACGAGTCTAATGTGATGGTATAGAACACCAAATCTACGTTTGTCCGTCTTTTTTATAGACATTAAATCAAAATAATCATTCATTAATTTTGATATTAAAAGATGGTCTTTATATTTTCTAATACAAACATCTCTACTAACTGATTGTCCATCTCTACCTATAAGATAGCAATAAAAATTGCAATCAATATATACAAAAGTATTAATGTTACAAAGTCCAGCATAGACAAAATAATTATCTTCATAGCTTACTTTTCTAGGAAGTGGAGCATTGCTTTTTTTAATAACATCAAGTTTAAACATACAAGAATGTAAAGTTAAATTCTTTTGAAGGTCAATAAATTTAGCATCGTTTAAAGTATGCAAAACAAGTTCATTAAATACAGTACGATATGCAATTATCTTATCAGGATTATCATATCCAACAAAATAACGATAATTCATAATGTATAAGTCAGGTTCGCTTTTATTTTCTTCAAGCACTTTAATTGTTTTATTTAAAGCAGATTCATCAACCCAATCATCACTATCGACAATTTTGAAATATTTGCCTTTTGCTTCTCTTACGCCATCATTTATAGCATCACCATGTCCGCCATTTTCTTTATGTATAACTCTAATAACATCAGGATGCTCGGCATGATACTTATCAGCGATTTCGCCAGTTTTATCCTTACTGCCATCATCAACAACTAAAATTTCAATCTTACTTGTGTCGCATTTTAATAGTGAATCTAAACAAATATGCAAATAAACTTCGCTATTATAAGCAGGCACCAAAAAAGTAATTAATTTTGAACTTTCCATATTTTTTCCTCGCAAATCCTAACTATTTTTGTTTCTTTTGTTCTTTTTCAAACTTTCTTCTAGCTTTACTTGCTTGATTAAATTGATGTAGTCCTTTAAAGAAATGTCCATTAAACATTGTGATTAACCCGTTTAATTGAGTATAGCTTAAAGCACCACCAGTTAATCTAGATAAACCTCTTAATGGTAAATTCCATACACCCATAATCAATGTATTTGACAATGCTCTTTGTCCAATTTTTCTAAGGAACCAAGTAGCAAAGCAAATTGCACCAGAGAATGCTCTGCCAGTCCAACCTCTAGCATATTTAAGATCAGCAACTACAGTGTTGTCATGTACTAAAATTCTATTTTTCTTAATAAATTTATAACTACCATCTGGTATTGGTCTGCCTAATAATGATTCGAATTCTTTTGAATCAACATTCACTATTTTTCCTGAATAGTAATCAGGTAAATCAGCTTCTTTATAAGGAACTTCTGTCATATTGCCTTCTTTTTCGATATCGCCAAAGAGTCTAATATCTTCAACCGAACTTCCTACATAAATTTTATAATTTCCACCTTCTACTTCAAACTTATTAGATTTAACATTGAAGAATCTAAATGTCTTATCATCAAAAGGAATCATGATAGTTTTTTCTTCATGTGGTTCGAGTTCAACTTTCTTAAAGCCTTTTAATTCTTTGTTTGCTCTAAAAATTCTTGAATCTGGCATGCCAATATACATTTCAACAACTTCTTTAGCTTTTATATCACTATCATTTTTAACTTTTAATGTAATTCCATTTTCACTAACTTTTAAATCACTATAAATAAAGTTTGCATATGATAAGCCAAAGCCAAATGGATATCTTACTTTGATGTTATTCTTATCAAAGAATCTATATCCAACATAAATTCCTTCTCTATATTCAGCAGTAAGTTTCTTTGAAGGGAAATCACCTTTTGTAGGATAGTCATTGTAACTCAAAGGTATAGTTTCACTTAGTTTGCCTGATGGTGAAACTTTTCCTGTTAAAATATCAAATGTAGCACTTGCACCTGCTTGTCCAGATAAATAAATATGTAATAAAGCATTGACTTTGTTGTCAAAGCTTAAATCAACAACACTTCCGCATGCTAATACACATACAATCTTCTTATTTAATTTAGATAAAGCATCAATTAAATCTAATTGATTTTGTGGAAGACTAATATTAGTTCTATCAAGTCCTTCAGCTTCTGTAATTTCATCAAGTCCAATATATAAAATCACTACGTCTGACTTCTTAGCTAATTTGCAAGCTTTCTTAATTAAGCCTTTAGACTTTTTGCCATATCTAGAATATCCTTTTTCAAAGCCAATAAAATTTAAATCGTATTTTTTGATTTCATCTAATGGTTTATCAAGTTGTGTAGGATTAACAATTGAACTACCTGCTCCTTGATAACGTGGAGTGTCAGCAAAATCACCAATAATACAAACTTTTTCGTTATTCTTTAAAGGCAATAAATTATTTTCATTTTTAAGAAGAACAGCACTATCAAGAGCTAATTCTTTAGCAATTTCATGATGTTGTTTTTTATCAAATTCATATTTTTTATTTTCTTCGAAAGGTTTATTTACTTGTTTAATTGTTTCAATGAATAAGTCAACACATTCATCTAAATATTCTTCTTTTAATTTGCCTTCTTTAACAGCTTTTACAATATCTCTATCAGTTTCGCCACCAGTTGTAGGCATTTCAAGCGAGCTTAAAGCTTCAATTGCTTTAATTCTATCATTATTTCCGCCCCAATCGCTGACTACTATTCCATCAAATCCCCATTCTTTTCTTAAAATATCAACTAATAAATGTTTATTTTCATTAGCGTATTCACCATTTATTGGATTATAAGAAGACATAATTGAATGAGGTCTTCCTTCTTTAACAGCAATTTCAAAGTTTGTTAAATATATTTCACGTAACGTTCTTTCATCAAGTACACTATCAACAACCATTCTTTTTGTTTCTTGAGAATTACAAGCAAAGTGTTTAACACAGCTTGCAACTCCATTGCTTTGAATTCCACGAACATAACTTGCAGCCATTTTTCCAGCAAGATATGGATCTTCACTAAAATATTCAAAGCATCTACCACAAAGTGGATTTCTCTTAATATTTAATCCAGGTCCAAGTACAAAATTAACTTTTAAAGCTAAAGCTTCTTCTCCTAATGCTTTTCCAAGTTTTTCTCCATTTTCTTCATTCCATGAATTAGCCATTGTAACAGCTGTTGGAAAGCATGTTGAAGGAAGTGAAGCATTTAAGCCAAGATGATCACTAGCTGCTGCTTGTTTTCTTAAACCATGAGGGCCATCACTTAAAAACACAGATGGGATGCCTAATCTTTCAACGCTTTTTGTAGTCCAAAAGTCTCTTCCTGACATTAGAGAAGCTTTTTCTTCTAGTGTCATTTGTTTAATGATTTCTTCGTTTTTCATACGCAAATGTTTCAATTATTTCCTTTCAAAAAATCAAAAAATTAATAAGTAAGAATATTTCTATAATTAATTATAAAAATTATATCATAGTTTTTGTTCACTTTAATTTAAACTTACGCCACAAAAATAACTGTTTATGTCTCAAACGATTAGCATAAAATTATTTTTGCAATGTATAATAATTTTTGCAATATTTCTATTTGTTCATTGCCACTTTATTAACAGTAAGCACACTGTTTCCTTTATTATTGGTAATTTAATTAACATTTTAACTAATTTATTAAAATCTAATTTATTCATAGTTGCATTCAAGAACATAACATTTTAAAAATCTAAATATTTATTTACCCCTTTATTTATTCTAAAATCTACTTATTGATAATCTTTAAGGAGGTAAAAATAATGGATTTCAATAATAAAGTGATCATTGTCACTGGTGCTAGTAGCGGAATGGGCAGACAAATCGCTCTCGATCTTGCTAAAAATGGGGCAACAGTTGTTGCAGCTGCAAGAAGAAAGGAAAGACTTGAAGAAATTACTAAAATTGCTAAGGATAATAATTTTAGTGGAACAATTAATCCTTTTGTCGCTGATTTATCTAATGAAGAAAGCACAACAAATTTAGTTTTAGATACAATTAAACAATTCGGAAAATTAGACATTTTAGTCAATAACGCAGGATCAATGGATAATTTTGGACCAATTGGAGAAGCATCAGACGAAATGTTAAATAAAGTTTTTGCTATTGATATGTATGCACCATTTTATACAACAAGAGAAGCTTGTAAATATTTCTTAGCTAATAAAGTTAAAGGAAATATTATCAATATTGGTTCAATCGCTGGATTAGGCGGTGGCAAAGCTGGAACTGTATACACAATGGCAAAACACGCTATAGTTGGATTAACAAAGAGCGTTGGCTATCAATATAGAAACAGTGGAATTAGATGTAATTGTATTTGTCCAGGTGGAATTCAAACAGAAATTATGTCACCAGAAACATTCGCAAAAGCATCACAATTTGGCTTATCAAATATTGAATCAATGATGGCTCAAAAAGTTGCTCCAGGAACAGTTAATGATATTTCTAACTTAGTAATGTTCCTCGCAAGTGATGAATCAAGTTATATTACTGGCGTTTGCTTACCAATTGATGGCGGCAACATGGCAATGTAATAGAACTATAATAAATTATCTAAAATCTCTGCAATTTGCAGGGATTTTTATTTGAAAACCAATTATTTTGAAGATGTCTTTTTAAGTTCTGCTGAATAGCTTAAATATTTACTAGTATCTTCCATAGTTAGTGTATATTTACCATCAGCTTCTTTTTTAAGAACAAAATCAGCTTCGCCAACAGTAAAATAGAATGTATTGTTACTAAAAGTAACGTTAACTCCAGCATAGTTATCATACTCGCCTGGAATATTTACCATAATTAAATACTCAGTACTATATTTATTAGCAACTTCTTTAATATTAATTGTAATAGACTTTCCATCAAATTTAGCTACCTTATCAGTTGTACCTACAAGCTTCAAAGTTCCTTCGTAAGTTCCAAACATAGAACTTGAACTATCAAATTTTGTTAATTCGCTTGACACAAAAGGTAAATTCTTAGTGCTGTATTCTAAATCATATTCTAAAGTGCTTCCGCTTTCTGTGTAGCCAATAATTGAACAGATTTTATTTTCACTATTGAGTGCTAATTCAACCTTTGAGAATGTTGATTTATAAGCGACATCATCATAATCAATAAAAGGATCAATATAATAAACGAATCTATCTGCTGAAACATAATTTGTTGTTTCCATTATGTAAGTTTTATCTTTTTCGTTATAGGTAAATCCCTCTACTGGATCAACTCTTGATGGGAGATAATTTGTTAAATCCATTACCTTTTCGCCATCATAGCTTAAAACATCGCCTTCATAATAATATTTTCCATTTTCATCAACGATTTCATGAACTCCATCTTCTTTAAGAATTAAGCCACTATAATCTGCTTTATTATTAGGCATGCAGTAATAAACAGTTGTAGGATTATAATATCCAATAAGTTCAGGCATTTCACTTCCACTTATATTATCAAATCTAGAAAAACTGTATCCATTATTAAACATGTAATCAAATGCACTCTTCAATGTATCGTGATATTTTTCGTGCTTTAATGGTTCAAGTTTATTAGCAGAATTATCAATAGTTTGATCTGAATTAACCTTCATTGAAACTAAATAATATAAACTATATCCTTCTTTATCAGTTGTAGGTTTAGTTTTAAATTCAATTTCATCAATTTTTTCTTTCTTTTCATCAAGTTTAATATTAAATGATTCATAGCTTGAAATATTAAGAACGGTTAATTTGCTAACCAAATTTCTTGCTGCTTGTTGTCTAAAGCCGTTTGTGCCATTGTCTAAAGAAAAATCTAAATAAAAATCTCCAGTTTCAGTTTTTGTAAAGAAAGCAGGGTCACATGTAGTATCATTAAAAGGATTTGAAACAAAAGACCAAGGCATATGATCTCCATCAGTTGTATCAGTATAGTCTAATACAGGTTTATTGTTTAAATCTAAATAATAGGTTCCTGCATAATCTCCTGTCTTAGTTGACATTTTGAAATAGTTTACTTCTCCATATTCAGTACCTGTAGTTACATCATAATGATAAGTTTCATCAGTAAATTTTGTATTAAAAGTTGATGTATATTTATTATCAGCTTCTTCATCTTGATAAAGTTTAATTGTTCCAGAAACATTGAAACTTGTTTTTAAATCTTTTACTAACTCAGAAAAATCTTTAAGCACTATTGGATCGTTAGGCTTATTTGGGTTATCAGTATCATCAGGATCAGTCTTGCTATCAGGTGGATTAACTGTTTTTCCTCCGCATGAAGTTAATATTCCTAATATTGATAATAAAATTAAAGATTTGATTTTTTTCATATATTTATTTCCTTTTACACAACTAGAATATTTTATCACTCTATTGTTTTTTGTCTTTAATTTTCTTTTAGAAATTTAAGAGCAAATTAAAAGAACTTTAAAATTAAATTAGTTAATATAAAATGATACTTTTTGCTTACAAAATTTAATAAATTATCGAGATTATTGTCCAACGATAGACCAATCACAGATGAATGAGATAGTATTATCACCAGTATTATCTTGTTTAGGTTCTAAATTAGGATTACCAATATTTAAAGAATATATATATTGAAGTCCTTCATTAAAATATTCAACTATGATTACTAAATATTTTGTATCTTTAGAAATGATGCTTTGGTTATTTTGACTATTAGGATCAACTATAGAAATTTTTTCCGAATAAACTTCTACGCCATCATTATTTTTATTCATTGTATAAAATGCACTGTTTTTAAATGTGGCATTAATTAATTTTCCGGGATCAAGATTATTAGAAAAATCACTATAGGTGCTATTTAATTTTTTACCATCAAATTCGTCAGTCTCAAGTATTTCAGTACGCGTTGATGCATAATTAAAAGTAACTATGGAACTTAGTGGATTGTCGGTAGGTTGAAGAAGATTTCTTCCACCATTAGTATTAATAGTAGCATTACTGTTTGTATCTCTATAAACAAGTGATTTATCATAGCTTGTTCCTGTTACTATGTTTAAAGAAAACTTATTTATATCTTCACTCGTTGCGCTTTCATTCACTTTTAAAACCATCAATGAAGAATGAAATGGATATAAATTACTATAAGTGCCAAGCCCTAGTTTATCTTCGATACTGCCTCCTTCTATCCACTGATTTTTATTTACATCAAAAACAGCTTTAGCTTCAGGGTCGTATTGGCGATAGTTAGTAACATTTTCAGTTCTCTTTTCTTGAAATACATAAAGCTTATCAATTACCTTATTTGGCAAAGTTGCAACTATTCCATTTATTCCATTATTTACATTTCTTTGAGCTAAAAACCAAGCAAATGTAGCGTGCATTAAAGCAACCAACGGAAATACAATAATTGAAACCATTGCTATTTTAGTCGTTACATTTTTTAACTTAGAATTAACTTTTTTCATCGCGTTAATTTTCCCATAACTAAAAAGATTAGTAAAGTATTCTAACCTATTTCATAGTATTTTTATTAATTAAATTAGCAATTATAAAATATATATAAATGACTTTTTAAAATTGATTTTATTTTTTAGTCTTAAGGAACACATTTTTACATATTGATTTATAGACATCCATCAACTTATCAATATAACATTTAAGAAATTCATAGCCCGTCACGTAATAAAGCATGAATAAAACATATTACCGAGTTTATTGGTTTTCTTTCCTACCTTTATTTATATAAAGGAAAATAACCTCCTTCATATAAGTACGACGTATCGAATTTAAAAAATTTTAAAAAAATTATAAATCCTTTTTTGCAGTTGCGTGCTTTTTAACCACTGTTTTTCATGCTTTATGAT
>OJML01001413.1_pt1 | contig 12605 bp, 5 predicted proteins | sample 1597221 | NCBI WGS metagenome assembly OJML01 (sample SAMEA2452123, study PRJEB22498) | human gut metagenome | biome: human feces; feature: human gut; material: feces | place: Australia | collected 2012 | reverse complement strand
CGATTAATTTGCCCGACCGCAAGACTTTCGTTATCCGTACCCACAATAATTCGAAGACCAATAAGTATATTGAGTCGGTTTTGTTGAACGGAAAACCGCTGGATGTTCCTTTCTTTACCCATGATGATCTGGTACGTGGAGGAACGATGGAGATTACCATGAGTCCCGTACCGACGGAATGGGGAAAACAGGTGAAGAATTAAAAGTATAACTTAACCCAAATAGCAATATCATGAAAAAACTATTTCTATCAGTTGTAGCGCTGTGTGTCACGCTGTTTGTACAGGCAAAGGATTATGCAGACTATGTGAGTCCGTTGGTAGGTACACAGTCTTCCTTTGAACTCTCTACAGGAAATACTTATCCTGCCATATCCCGCCCGTGGGGTATGAATTTCTGGACTCCCCAGACAGGAAAGATGGGGGACGGATGGCAGTATGTTTATACGGCTAATAAAATCCGTGGTTTCAAACAAACCCATCAGCCCAGTCCGTGGATTAATGACTATGGTCAATTTTCCATCATGCCCGTAACAGGAAAACCGGAATTTGAAGAGGACAAGCGTGCAAGCTGGTTCTCTCATAAAGCTGAAATTGCAAAACCTTATTATTATAAGGTTTATTTGGCAGAACATGATGTCGTAACCGAAATGGTTCCTACGGAGCGTGCCGTAATGTTCCGTTTCACTTTTCCTGAGAATGATTCATATGTAGTGGTGGATGCTTTTGATCGTGGTTCGTCTGTCAAGGTGATTCCCGGAGAAAACAAAATCGTGGGCTATACTACCCGTAACAGTGGTGGTGTTCCTGCCAACTTTAAGAATTATTTCGTTATTGAGTTTGATAAGCCGTTTACTTATGAGGCTACGTTCTCTAATGATGTACAGCCTGAAAAACCGGATGGCAGTGTTCCTGTAACCTTGAAAGAAGGTAAACTGGAGCAGACTGATTTCCATACCGGAGCCGTTATCGGTTTCAAGACAAAGAAAGGTGAAGTAGTTCATGCCCGTGTGGCCTCTTCATTCATCAGTCCTGAACAAGCAATTCGGAACCTGAAGGAATTGGGTGGTGACAGTTTTGAAGTATTGGTACAGAAAGGTAAAGAGGCTTGGAATGAGGCCTTAGGTAAAGTAGTGGTGGAAGGTGGAACATTGGATCAATACCGCACTTTCTATTCCTGCTTGTACCGTTCCTTGTTGTTTCCGCGTAAATTCTATGAACTGGATGCCAACGGACAACCTGTTCATTACAGTCCTTACAATGGCGAAACGCTGCCGGGATATATGTATACGGATACAGGTTTCTGGGATACATTCCGTTGCTTGTTCCCTTTCTTGAACCTGATGTATCCTTCGGTAAATAAGGAGATACAGGAAGGTTTGGTTAATACTTATAAGGAAAGCGGTTTCTTCCCCGAATGGGCAAGTCCGGGTCACCGTGGCTGTATGATTGGCAACAACTCTGCTTCCGTACTGGCAGATGCCTATCTGAAAGGTGTGAAGGCGGAGGATGTGCAGACGTTGTACGAAGGTCTCATCAACGGTACAAAGAATGTCCATCCCGAGGTCTCTTCTACGGGTCGCCTCGGCTATGAGTATTACAACAAGCTTGGTTATGTTCCCTACGATGTGAAAATCAACGAGAACACTGCCCGTACTTTGGAGTATGCTTATAATGACTGGTGCATCTACCGCATGGCAAAAGAACTGAACCGTCCGAAGAAGGAGCAGAAACTCTTTGCGGAACGTGCCATGAACTATAGGAATGTATTTGATAAGGAAAGCAAGCTGATGCGTGGTCGTAATCAAGACGGCCAGTTCCAGTCTCCTTTCTCTCCTTTGAAGTGGGGTGACGCCTTTACTGAAGGTAACAGCTGGCACTATTCCTGGTCTGTATTCCACGACCCTCAAGGTCTGATAGACCTGATGGGTGGAAAAGAGTCTTTCGTAGAGATGCTTGACTCTGTATTTATTGTCCCGCCCTTGTTCGATGACAGCTACTACGGCCAGGTAATCCATGAAATCCGTGAGATGACAGTGATGAATATGGGTAACTATGCCCATGGCAACCAGCCCATCCAGCACATGATTTACCTTTATAACTACGCCGGGGAACCTTGGAAGGCCCAATATTGGCTTCGTCAGGTAATGAACCGCATGTATACTGCCGGTCCCGACGGTTATTGCGGTGACGAGGACAACGGTCAGACTTCCGCGTGGTATGTCTTCTCTGCACTTGGTTTCTATCCGGTTTGCCCTGGTACGGACGAGTATGTATTGGGCGCCCCTCTGTTCCGTAAGGCTACCCTCCATTTCGAGAACGGTAAGTCCCTGACAATTGACGCTCCGGATAACTCACCGGAGAACATGTATATCGAGTCTCTCAAGGTGAACGGCGTGGATTATTCCAGGAATTATCTGACGCATGGCGATTTGCTGAATGGCGGTACCTTGAGGTTTGATATGGGCAGCCAGCCTAATATGAAGAGAGGTACGCAGCCGGAAGATTATCCTTATTCTTTCTCGAATGAACTGAAGAAGTAAAGAATAGTAATAATATAGTAAGAAAAGGGTTGCCTCGAAAATAAGTTGATATATCATTTTGTTATTTACTATCTGTATTATAGGTGTTTTTCTTGAATCAGGTGGAAATAATTATTTGCTTCGTTAGTAATATTGAGCAAAATGATATATCAACTTGTTTTCGGGGTAACTCTTTTTTTTAGGATTAATGATAAAAAAGATACTTTTTCAGTAAGTGTATTTTCATTGTCTGTTGTTTTATATAGGAATGCGAGAGAATGAATCTCTCGAAGTAATTTATTGTATAACCTATAAATTGTGTTTATGAAAGACAATTATGCTTTTCGGAGTTCGACGTTCATGCGGGCTTTATTAGTTTTGTTGTTCATGGCAGTTTCTATCCAGTGGGGCTTTGCCCAGTTAAACCTGAATGTGTCTCGCGGCACATTGGGGACAGTCATTGAACAAATCAAGTCTCAATCCAAGTATCAATTTTTTTATGACGACAAACTGGCTGCGTTGCCGGTAGAAAACGTCAAAGTGAACAATGCGTCTATAGAAGATGCTTTGAATGTTATTCTCAAAGGGAAAGACATTTCCTATAAAGTGGAGGATAACATCGTTTATCTTTCTGAAAAGTCTGCTGCTCCTCAAGAGGGCAACCAACAAGGGAAAGAACGGACGATTACCGGAGTCGTGTCAGATGACATGGGACCTCTGATTGGTGTGAATGTATTGATAAAAGGTACCAGCAACGGGTGTATTACCGACCTCGACGGTAACTTTACGCTGACCACTACGGAGGCGAATCCGGTGATTGTATTCTCTTATATCGGTTATACTACGCAGGAAATCCCCGTGAAAGGTAATGCGCCGATTAATGTAATGATGGCCGGAGATACCCAACAGCTTGAAGAAGTTGTGGTTACTGCACTCGGTATCAAGCGTTCGGAAAAGGCATTGTCCTACAATGTACAGCAGGTGAATACAGATGCCATTACTTCCAATAAAGATGCCAACTTTGTGAACTCATTGAGTGGTAAGGTAGCGGGTGTGAACATCAATGCTTCTTCATCCGGTGTAGGTGGTGTATCAAAGGTAGTGATGCGTGGTACGAAATCTATCATGCAGTCTTCCAATGCACTTTATGTAATTGACGGTGTGCCTATTTTCTCTGGCCGTGGTACTGCCGGAGGTAAGGAGTTCGACTCCCAGGGATCTTCAGAACCGATTGCCGATATCAACCCGGAAGACATCGAGTCAATGTCAGTCCTGACTGGTGCCGCCGCTGCTGCCTTGTATGGTTCGGAAGCTGCCAACGGTGCCATTGTCATTACTACAAAGAAAGGTAAAGAAGGTAAGGTGAGCCTTACTGTCAGCAGTAATACTGAATTCACCAATCCGTTTGTGATGCCGAGCTTCCAAAACCGTTACGGTACGGGAACCGGTGGTGTGATGAGCACTTCAGGAGCCATGAGCTGGGGAGCGCCTTTGTCTGCAGCCAATAACTACAATTACAGCCCGAGAGATGATTATTTCCAGACGGGTATTGTAGGAACAGAGAGCATTTCTTTGTCAACCGGTACAGAGAAAAACCAGACGTATGCATCGGCTGCTGCTGTAAACTCCAAGGGTATTGTTCCCAACAACAAATACAACCGTTACAACTTTACGGTACGTAACACCACTACTTTCCTGGACGACAAGATGACTCTGGATTTCGGTGCAAGCTATATTCTGCAGAATGACCAGAACATGACGAACCAGGGTACTTACAACAACCCGTTGGTGGGTGCTTATTTGTTCCCGCGCAGCAACGACTGGTCTGATATCAGCATGTATGAGCGCTATGACGCTGCCCGTAAAATTTATACGCAATACTGGCCGGTAGGTGACGAAGGTATGGTAATGCAGAATCCTTATTGGATTAACTACCGCAATCTGCGCCAGAACAAGAAGGACCGCTATATGCTGAATGCCGGTTTGAGCTATAAGATTCTGGACTGGCTGACTGTTTCAGGACGTGTACGTTTGGATAACTCCAACAATGATTATACAGAAAAGTTCTATGCTTCTACCAATACACAGCTCACCGAGAGCTCTTCACGAGGTCTTTATGGTATTACCAAGACGCAGGACAAACAGTTGTATGCAGACTTCCTGGTGAGTATCAACAAATATTTCGGTGAAGATTGGTCACTCCAGGCCAACGTCGGTGGTTCATTCTCCGATATACGTTCGGATGCAATGAAAACACGTGGTCCGATTGCTGATGGTGGCGATGCCTTCAGCGGCGAACCGGTAGGTTTGACCAACTACTTTGCCATCCAGAACCTGAGTGCCAGCAAGACACAGCGTTTGCAGGAAGGATGGCGTGAACAGACCCAGTCTCTCTTCGCTTCGGCTGAGCTTGGTTACAAGAACACTTACTTCTTGACGCTGACCGGACGTAACGACTGGCCTTCACAGCTGGCAGGTCCCAACTCCAACAGCAAATCATTCTTCTATCCTTCAGTCGGTGGTTCTGTTGTACTGTCTGAGCTAATGCCTAACTTGAACAAAGATTATCTTTCTTTTATAAAGGTTCGTGGTTCATGGGCATCTGTTGGTAGTGCTTTCTCCAGATATTTGGCTAATCCTCACTATGAATGGAATTCAAGTTCCGGCCAGTGGAGTATCACGACCCAATATCCGTTGTACAATTTGAAACCTGAACGTACCAATTCTTGGGAAATCGGTTTGAACATGCGTTTCCTCAAGAACTTTGAATTGGACGTGACATATTACAATGCCAAGACTATGAACCAGACATTCAACCCGCAGTTGCCTGTCAGCGGTTGGTCGGCTATGTATATCCAGACTGGTGCCGTACGTAACTCCGGTATTGAGTTGTCGCTGAATTACAAGAATACCTGGAAAGATTTTACATGGGATACCGGTATAACCTTCTCCAGTAACAAGAATAAAATCCTGACTTTGGCAGACAATGCCATCAATCCCGTTACCGGTGAGCTGTTCTCTTTGAGCACGTTGAATATGGGTGGCTTAGGTGATGCCCGCTTCTTGCTGAAAGAAGGTGGGAGCATGGGTGACCTTTACTCACTGCGAGATATGAAACGTGATGCCAATGGACAGATTTTTGTGGACCAAAATGGAACGGTTGCTACGGAAGCCATAACGGACCCGGATAAATACATCAAGTTGGGAAGCGTACTTCCTAAAGGTAATTTGGCTTGGCGTAATAACTTCATTTGGAAGAATTTCACAGCAGGTTTCTTGATTTCAGCCCGTTTGGGTGGTGTGGTTTACTCACGTACACAAGCTATGTTGGACTATTACGGTGTGTCCGAGGCTTCTGCCGATGCACGTGATTTAGGTTACGTGTTGGTGAATGGTAGAGATAAGGTAAACCCCGAAACATGGTACGGTGTAGTAGGTAGCGGCACGTCTGTTCCCCAATACTACACTTATTCTGCTACCAATGTTCGTCTGCAGGAAGTATCTTTGGGTTACACCATCCCCAGAAAGTTGTTGAATGATGTGTGCGATATCAAGGTTTCGTTGGTAGGCCGCAACTTGTGGATGATTTACAGCAAGGCTCCTTTCGATCCCGAAAGTGTAGCTTCTACCGATAACTTTTATCAGGGAATAGACTATTTCATGATGCCGGCTTTGCGTAACATCGGCTTTAGCTTGAGCTTTAAATTTTAATACCAAACGATATGAAAAAGAAAAATATTATAAATAAATTGATTGTTGCTCCGTTGGTTATGGGCTTTATGTCCTGTACCGGCAATTATATGGATATCAACTCCAATCCTTATCAACCGGGTGATTTGACTCCGGATGATTATGCACTGGGTTCTGCCATGAGTAACTTGGCAAGTACGGTTATCTCATCAGATGTCAATACGGCACAGTTTACTGATTGTTTGTTGGGTGGACCGTTGGGAGGTTATTTTGCCGATTCAAATGCCGGCTGGTCCAATACAATATCCAATTTTAATGCTACAAATGACTGGACGCGTGTGTTCTTGATAAGTGACCGTATCATTTCAACACTTTACGGTAACTTGAGCACAGTGAAACAAGTATCGGAGAATACCAATAATCCGGTTCCTTATGCCATTGCTCAAATCATAAAGGTTGCTGCCATGAGTCGCGTGACTGATGCGTATGGTCCTATTCCTTATTCTAAAATCGGTCAGGATGGCAAGATTACCATTCCTTATGATACGCAGGAAGAAGTATATAACGCATTCTTCAAGGAACTGGACGAATCCATCGAGGTGCTGACTGAAAACAGAAATGCGGCGTTGGTTGCTTCTGCAGATTTCGTGTACAGTGGTAATGTACAGAAGTGGGTGAAGTTTGCCAATTCATTGAAACTGCGTTTGGCTATCCGTATTGCCAATGTAAGCCCTGCTAAGGCTAAAGAAATGGCTGAAAGTGCAGTGAATCACGAGTTGGGGCTGATTGAAACAAATGCAGACAATGCTACATGGAAGTATTTCGGTACAATTAGCAATCCGTTGTTTGTGGCAGTACGTTACAATGAAGAAGCTTCAGGTGGTGATACCCATCCTGCTGCCGACATCATCTGCTACATGAACGGTTACAACGACAATCGTCGTGCCAGCTATTTTGAGGAATCAAAATGGCCTGGAGAGACTTATGTAGGATTACGTCGCGGTATCAACCTCAGTAAGATGAAGGAGTATTTCATCAATTATTCACGTGTGAAGATTTCCTCTTCTGATCCCGTGCTTTGGATGAATGCGGCAGAAGTTGCTTTTTTGCGTGCTGAAGCCACTGCAATCTATGGTTTCAACATGAAAGGAACCGCTGCTGATTTTTATGAACAAGGTGTCCGTCTCTCTTTCGAACAGTGGGGAGCTACCGGTGTAGACAGCTATCTGGCTGATGAAAGCAGTGTACCTGCTCTTTACAAAGATCCCGCCGGTCTTAATACTTATGAAAAGAACCTTTCAGCCATTACTGTCAAGTGGAATGAAGGGGCATCCAAGGAGGAAAAGCAGGAACGTATCATTACCCAGAAGTGGATTGCGAATTGGCCGTTAGGTAACGAAGCTTGGGCTGACTATCGCCGTACAGGCTATCCCAAACTGTTGCCTGCAACCAGTGAAGGTAACTTGAGTGGTGGAATTGTTGATAGCGAGAAAGGTGCACGCCGTATGCCTTATCCTTCTGAAGAATATACAAGTAATACTGAAAACGTGCAAGAGGCAGTAAACAGCTATCTGGGTGGACCGGACAACATGGCTACTGACGTATGGTGGGCACGCAAATAATAACAATAAATGCTGAATAATTATGAAATTATATAAGAAATCATTCAAAGGAATCGCGCTGGCAGCTTTTTCCGTATTGGCATTGTCTGCCTGCTCCGACTGGACGGATTCAGAGAGTATTAAACTGAAAGAACCCGGAATCGACGAACAGTCTCCCGAACTGTATGCCAAGTATCTGAAGAACTTGCAGGAATACAAGAATTCTGACCATAAGATTGTATACGGCTGGTTTGATAATAGTGAGAAAGTTCCTTTCAGCCGCGGGCAGCACATGTCGGATGTTCCCGACAGCCTGGACGTAATTATCGCAACTACTCCCGATTTGGCGGAATTCGAATTGGAAGATATTGCAAATGTACATGAGAAGGGAACGAAAGTATTCTATTCCATCAGCTATGACAATATCTTGAAGGAACATACCGACAAGGTGAAAGAAGGAACAGAAACATCTGCATTCTCGGCTTATCTGTCGGCTGAGCTGAACAGACTGATAGCTCTTGAAGCACCTTTCGACGGTATTGTAGCCGAGTATCGTGGTAGCAATCCTATCTACATGTCCGAAGCCGACAAGGCTGAAGCAAAGGCAAATCAGGATACTTTCTTCGGTGTGATATCCAACTGGAAGAGTGCCAATTCAGGTAAGCAACTGGTGTTCCAGGGGTATCCTGCCAACCTGATAGGCCAGTCTGTGCTCTCTTCTTGTGACCATATCATCTTGATTACAAATGATGTCACAGATGTTGCCCAACTGGGGATAGAAGCGCTTCAGGCCTTGATGGCAGACGGTGTTCCGGCTGACCGCTTCATTGTATCGGCATCTACCGTCTCTCTGGATACAACAGATAAGACTACCGGATATTACAATGCTTTGAGAGCTCTGTCGGAAGCTGCTTATTGGGTGACAGAACCGTCTGCAGAGTTTACAAAAGCCGGTCTGGCTATTGAGAACATGCAGAATGATTACTACAATGCCACCAATACCTATCAATACGTGAGAGAAGCTATCAATATTATGAATCCTGCTCCTAAAAAATAAAAGAATATCATGAAACTGAAAAGTATATATTTAGTATCGATGGCATTATTGGCAGGTGTATTTGCTGCTTGTAATGATAATGACGTTGAGAATTTCGATAATCAGGTGTATATCAACGGCTCGGCGATGACCAGTACTGTGTTGTTGAAAAACACTGTTTCCGATACGGAAGGTTCATTCCGGATTTCAATGGCCCGTCCTGAATCGCAGGATATAACTATTGCCTTGAAGGCGGACCCTTCACTGGTAGCTACTTATAACGCTACCTATTATGACACAGCCGAGGCTCTGCCGGAAAACTATTATACGGTAGAAACTCCGCAGGCTACCATTTTGGCCGGTGCTGTCATTTCAGACGACATCACTGTCAGCTTCAAGAACTTGACGGAGCTGGACCGTGAGAAGGTATATGTATTGCCGGTTACGGTAGACCAGGCAAGCATCGGAGTCTTGAAGAGCTCCGGTACCATGTACTACGTGCTGAAGGGTGCCGCATTGATTAATACGGTTCCTGATATTACCAAGAATCTGGTTTACGTAACTTGGACCAATCCAGATGTAGCCAATAATATGAATAAGCTGACGGCAGAAGCGTTGATTCGTGTAAGCAAGTTTGACAAGATGCTGACTTCCATTATGGGTATCGAAGGTAAGTTCCTGCTCCGCATCGGTGATGCCGGAATTCCTCAAAACCAGTTGCAGGTGGCTACAAGTAGCGGCAATGTGACCGATGAGAGTCTGGTTATTCCGACAAACGAATGGACACATATCGCTGTGACCTACGATGCGGATGCAAAAACAGTTATAATCTACATCAATGGTAAGAATATGCTGGAGACTACTTTGGACTGCGGAGTCGTGAACTGGGGCCAGACCATGACCGATGAAGGTAACGGATTCTGGATTGGCCATTCATACAATCGTGACCGTTGGTTGGAAGGTAATATCTCAGAGGTGCGTATCTGGAACAAGGTGTTGACATCAGCAGAAATCAATGCAAAGGACCACTTCTACCAGGTAGAGCCGGATGCTGACGGACTGGTTTCTTACTGGAAGTTCGATGAGGGCGCCGGTACTGCCATTCACGATTATAGCGGAAATGAGAACAATGCTACTGCAGTGGAATCATTGACTTGGACTGCTGTGGAACTGCCCGCTAAATAATTTAGTTATACCTTAATTCAAATAAAAAGATATTGATTATGAAATATATGAATCATGTAAAATCAGGCTTGCTGGCAATGGCTTTTGCATGTGCAGGAATATGCTTCACCGGTTGTGAAGATGATGTTGTCATCAACACCGGCAACAGTGACAAGCTGGATACTGTGGATGGCGTGTATGGCTATGTAAAGTCTGCCGCCGGTGCACGTGAACTTACTCCGATTTCTGTTTTTGGCGACAAGGTTGCTACCGGACATCTCTATTTTGAACTGAGCAAAGCTGCAGAGCAGGATGTTACGGTGACCTTCAAAGTGGACGAAGACGTTTTGGAGGCTTACAATAAGAAGAATGGAACAAGCTATAAAATGTATCCCGCCGATAAGCTGAGTTTGGCGAACGGTGGAACTGCCACTATCAAGGCGGGCGAACAGAAGTCGGCTTCTGTGGAACTGAATATCAATGCCGGAGGCACAATCGGACAGACTTATGCTGTTGCCGTTTCTGCATCTGCCAATAACGGTGTGGAAGTTTCTACAAACAATCAGGAATATATTTACTTGGTAAAGCCTTTGGCTGCTATTCCTGAGAGTATCAGTAAGGGTGATATACTTACACATTGCTTTGTGGAAGTAAATGACGAGAACATCTTGAATATGGGTGAATATACCATGAAGAGCAACGGAAAGCCTTTCTTTGATGTAGTCAGCATTTTTGCTGCCAACATCAATGTGGATAGCAAGACCGGTCGCGTACATGTTTTCTGCAATGACCAGGTTTCCTTCTTGCTGAGAAATGCGGATAAGTTCATCCGTCCTTTGCAGGCTAAGGGCATTAAGGTGGCTATGACTATTCTTGGCAACCATGACGAGGCTGGTATGGGTAACCTTTCGGAAGCTGCTGCCAAAGACTTTGCCAAGGAACTGAAAGCCTACTTGGATATTTATGGTTTGGATGGCATCGACTTTGATGATGAGTACACCAACTACAACAACTCCAATCCCAGCCCCGGCTTCGAAACACGCTCACGTGCCAACTTCGCGCGTTTGGTTTATGAGTGCCGCCAGGTATTTGGAGACAAGCTGATCGGTGTGTATGAATATGGTTCGCTCGACTCTCCAGATGGTGAGGTAGAGGGTATGAAGGTAGGTGACATTGTGGACTATATGACCTACGGTTACTACCAGAATCAGAATCCCGAGGGAGCCTTTGGCCGTGAAGAGTCTCATTTTGAGAACCTGCCCAAATCCAAGTATGCTCCGCTGCCTTGGAAGATTAATGATGAGTTGAACGGAGGTTGGAGTGGATTTGACAAGAGCAAATTCCAGAAAGTGAAAGATGAAGGTTATGGCATTCAGATGTTCTACAATCCCAAACCGCTGGTGTATCAGTATTATACGTTGCTTTCGGAAATAAGTAAAGTACTTTTTGATGATGAAGTGGAGTGGAGCGGCAAGTACTGGAGCCGTATCGGTGAAGCTTATCAGGGCAAAATGTTGGGTTATGAAGATTTGGTCGGCGAGTGGAAAGTAACTTCCAGTAACTCTCTCTTTACCTATGTGGATGAAGAAGGCAATCCTCGCTGGTGGGATTGGAAAGGCAGTCAGGAGTTTGAGAAGAATGTAATTATAGAGAAGGATGAAGAAGGTACCGGATATGTGGTTTACAACTGGGGTACTTTCCCCGAAATCACCGGTAAGTATCCGATGCATTGCGATTACTATAACGGTGCACTGCTCATCTATCCGCAAACCATTCATGAGGGCGATGCTGAAGACCCTGCTACCTACAAGATGCATTTCGGTACTTACAGCAAGAATTTCCAGTGGAAAGCATATCCTAACTATGATGATTACTATATGGATGGTGCTATTGCTCCTAACGGTGATATGCATATCTATGGCTTAGGCAACAGATGGGCTATCAATCCCTATAAGTATGTAGGCGGTGAGATTGAGACCGACATCTTCCCCGATGTTCCTTACTTCGTGAGTGAGAACTATACGATGAAGAAGGTACGCTGATGCCGTGTTTTCCGTAAACTGAGGTTTCGGAAAACGGATGCTTGAACCTTTTCATACATGAAACAAAGGAGGGCTTTGCTCAAAGTAATAGGGCGGCCCTCCTCAAGCATTCTCATATAACAAGATTCTATTATGAAGCTATACACCTACTTATACAATAAACAATATGAAGAAAAACATGAAATCTAGTTCCATACTGTTGGGCGGACTTTTTCTGCTGGGGGCGGTTTGCAGCTGTACCCAGACGGCACCGGACTATGCGTCTTACGTCAATCCGTTCATCGGTACGGGTGGACATGGGCATACCTATCCCGGAGCGGTAGTTCCCAACGGGATGATTCAGCCCAGCCCCGACACGCGTATCTACGAGTGGGATGCCTGCTCCGGATATTACTATGCAGATACTACTATCAACGGATTTTCACATACCCACGTCAGCGGTACGGGTTGTGCCGATTACGGGGATGTGCTGCTGATGCCCACTGTAGGTCGGCAGGATTACCACTCCATGGGCTCGAAGAGCCAGCAGATGGCGTACGCCTCTGCCTTTT
>OJML01001409.1_pt1 | contig 12625 bp, 9 predicted proteins | sample 1597221 | NCBI WGS metagenome assembly OJML01 (sample SAMEA2452123, study PRJEB22498) | human gut metagenome | biome: human feces; feature: human gut; material: feces | place: Australia | collected 2012 | reverse complement strand
TACGACCTTTGGCAGCCCATTCATCTACATGCTCCGCCATTGGTGATGATGGAGTAATAGGGTAGATAGCAGCAACCTCAGTAAACATGTAGCTTACGTGTGCGGCAGCTGTGTTACCATCACAAGTGATAAATTTTTTCTCTTTAGCCATTTTACTTTTAGATAAAATATTAAATATGTTTTGTATAAATTCTCGTTTCTTTGTTTCATTAATACAGGAATCCTACTCTTTAGTACAGGAATCCCAACAGCCACAATGGAATCTTGTTGTCCTTTCCCACCTCCGTATTATAGCGGGCATAGATGGTGTCCGGATTGCTTCGAATCTTGTTGGTGGCTTGGGCGTCGCAGATTCTGAACTTCCTGTTGCCGTCTACCGTGTAGAAGTGATCTTTACCTCCCTGGTGCACCTTGTGGTCTTTCCAGAGCGAGTTGACGAAGAACGTTTCCATCACCTCCTGTGTATCTATCTGGATAGGATAGATGGCGTACATGAGGTTCGGGTTGTGCATCATCACCTTGGATGGCTTCTTTGGAAAATCCTGTCCGTCTGGATAAATCATGTTGATGAGTCGGGCATCTGCCAGATACTTGATGTAGTTCATCACCGTGGCACGACTGGTATTGATGCTGTCTGCAAGCTGGCTCACATTTGGCGCCTTGGCTCCTTCCACTGCCAGCTGATAGAAGAGTGACTTGATCTTCGGCAGGTACTTCAGTTCAATCTGCTTGATGAGGAGGATATCAACCTCGGTCATCATATTCATCGTCTTTAGTAGATTCTCTGTAAAGTTACGCTGTTCCAGGAAGAATGGATAGAAGCCATGGTGCAGATAGTCCTGGAAATATTTCATTGGACTTACCTTTGGCAGAATCTGCTTGATGATGTGCTCATGATTGCGCAGGATGTCGTCAAGTTCGTATGCCTTGAAGTTGTTGCCCGTCTGCAAGTTGATAAACTCGCGGAACGAGAAGCCGCGCAGGTTATAGCTTTTCACGATGCCGTTCAGCTCAGGGTTCTCTTCCTTCAGTCGCATCACGCTTGAACCGGTGAATACGATTTTCAGTTCCGGATACAGGTCGTAGCACTTGCGGAGCTCCTTGCTCCAGTCCTGCTGCTTGAACACCTGGTCGATGAGCAATGTTCTGCCACCTTGTTTCACGAAGTCGCCGGCAAAGTCGGCGATTCCTCTACTCTGGAAATAGAAGTTGTTCATATTCACAAACAGGCACTTTCGATCGTGAGGTCCAAAGTGCTCCTTGGCATACTGCAATAGGAATGTCGACTTGCCGACACCTCGTGTGCCCTTGATTCCAATCAATCGGTCGTTCCAATCGATTTCATCCATCAAGGTGCGTCTCACGGGGGCATCTGTATGCTCTACGAGATATGTATGTGTTCTGAAGAATGCTTCTTCCATGCGTTTAATATTGATTCAATTTTGTTTTTACGATGCAAAGGTAATAATATATTTTAAATTTGCAAACTCTAGATAGCAAAAACTAACTTTTTTTTCATTATTTAGCACTTTTCTACGTAAAAACGCCCCTCTTTTGCCTTTTTTCCCTCTTTATTTTGTAACTTTGCAGCATGAAACTACATATCTTCAATCCGGAACACGATTTGGCTTTGGCCGCAAATTTGCAGCAGTTCACCGCGCCTCATGCAGGAAGACAGTTGCGAAGCGACCTGGCGTTTATTCCTGCCTTGTGGGCAGATCAGGGTGACTGGGTGCTTGTTGATGACATCGACAATGCACTCGACAAGGTGCGCCATTTGGGAGAGCATCTTGCAGAAAAAGTTGAGTTTATAACCAAGGTTCAGTTGGAACATGCGCTTAAGACGGAGTTTCTTGACAGCATTCATCCCTGGGGATGGAACTTGAGTCTGAAACATGAGCTGGAGCGAATGGGCGTGCCCGACATCATGTTGCCTACCGACGATACATTAAATAAGGTACGCATGATAAGCAGCAGGCAGTGGGCTGCCCAGCATCTGCAGCAGGGCGTAGTATATGCTGATTCCTATGAGAAGGTGAAGGCGTTGGTGCTGCAGCAGGGCAAGGCTGTGGTCAAGGCTCCCTGGAGCAGCAGCGGCAGGGGCGTGAAGTATGTGGCTGCCGATGAATTCAGAACAGCTGGCGAATATCCTGCCTTTGAACGCTGGACCCGCAACATCATTGCGCACCAGGGTGGCGTTACCGTGGAGCCTTATTATAATAAGGTGAAAGACTTCGGGATGGAGTTCGAAATGCGTGACGGCAAGGTGAACTATCTGGGACTCTCGTTGTTTGATACCATCAAGAATGCTTATTCCGGCAACCTGCTCTGCTCTGAAGAGGAAAAACTGAATATCTTGAAGAAATACGTGAGTGAAGAGACTCTTTCTTCTGCACGTCAGCGAATTATAGATGTTGTGGAACCTGCGTTGAAGGATATTTATAGCGGTCCTTTTGGTGTGGATATGATGATAGCTTCAAAGGATGGACAGCTGGAACTGGTTTCGTGCATTGAACTGAATCTTCGCAGAACGATGGGGCATGTAGCTCTTGAGTTGGCCAAGATAGCCAATCCGCAGAGTCTGATGCGCGTGGAGTTTGACGGCAACAGATACCATCTGCGTGTGATGCCAGGCAAGCAGGCAGTTGATGGGGCTTTAGGCAAGCAAGGCTGTTAATGAGTCTTAAATTTGGACTATCTGATGCAAGAAATCGTCGAAACTTGCATTTCATAGACAGATTATCAACAAATATGAATGATTATGAAGAAGAGTAATTTTAGCAAAATGGCTTCTGCTGCCCTCATGATGACGGCAGCTATGGCAATGACTTCCTGCGCCAGCAGCAAGAAGATAAATGGCGATTCTAATGCAAGCAAGAGTAACGATATGGGCAAGAATGAAGAGGACTTGGACAACAGTTATCTGGTTCTTTCTGATTCCCAGCGAGAGATTATCCATAAGAATAATGTTTTCGCCCTTCGTCTTTTCGACAAGCTCTCAGGTCATTCTTCACAGGTGGTTTCTCCTATGAGTGTGGCTTATCTGATGGGTATGTTGGCTAACGGTGCTGATGGAACTACTCAGCAGGAGATATTGAAAGCCATTGGCTGCGAAGGTGTTAACGTGGATGAGTTAAATGAAACCTACAAGGCTATTATCCAAACTGCAGGTAGACTTGACAAGCAGACTAAAGTGGAGATAGCTAATTTCATCGCTGTCAACAAGAGCTTCTCTGTGAACAATGCATTCAGCAAGAAGGTAGGCGACAGCTATCAGGCTACCATCGAAAGCCTTGATTTTACATCCGGTAAAACCACCGACCGCATCAATGGCTGGTGCAAGGAGAAGACCCATGGCATGATTCCGCAGATTATCAGTCAGGTGGATCCTCAGGCTGTTTCCTATCTGATGAATGCCATCTTCTTCAATGGTACATGGCAGTCGAAGTTTGATGCACGCAATACGAAGGAAGCCAACTTCCGCGGTTACACCCGTGATATTCAGAAAGTGCAGATGATGCATCAGGTTAAGAAGTTCTTCTATTCGGAGAATGATACCTTCAAGGCTGTCGACCTTCCTTACGGCAACGGTACCTATCGCATGATGGTGCTTCTTCCTAACGAGGGCAAGAGCATTCAGGACATGATGAAGGGATTGGATGCCGAGAAGATAACGAATCTGGGAAACAGCATGGAGGAATGCATGGTGAACCTGAAACTGCCTAAGTTTACCATCGAGCAGGAGTTGCCGCTCAATGATATCATCAGCGGCTTGGGTGCGCCATCCATGTTCAATCCTAATGAGGCAAACTTCACTCATTTTGCCAATGGCCCTTTCTTTGTAAGCAAGATGCTGCAGAAGGCTAAGATTGAAGTGAGCGAGCGTGGAACCAAGGCGGCTGCCGTAACTGCTGCCGTTATGCTCACATCGATGGCTCCTATGGAGATACGCAATGTAGAGTTTAATGCCGACCATCCGTTCGTCTATATGATTCAGGACACACAGAGTGGTGGTATCCTCTTTATGGGACAATATTGCGGAACACACTAATTTCCTGGATTAACTATACAAAAAGAAATCCCTTAGACTTGATTGAAGCCTAAGGGATTTCTTGTTTTTATCCGAATCTCTCGATTATTTTATCCGAATTTCTCGACGAACTCATCTTCTGTAATGATAGGGATGTTGAGCTCATGCGCTTTCTTATTCTTGGAACTTTGAGAGGCTGCATCGTTGTTGATCAGGAAGTTGGTGCTCTTGCTCACGCTTCCCGTCACCTTGCCGCCTTGGCTCTCTATGTAAGCCTTCATTTCGTTGCGGTTCTTATAATGATGTACATCGCCGGTTACTACGAAGGTCAAGCCGTCGCAGGCGCTTCCTTTCTCTATCGGTTCCTGTTCTACGATTTCCAGCTCCTTCATCAGGTTCTGTACATGGGCGAAGTTGGTGTCGTCCTTGAACCAGCCAATGAACTTGGCGCTCTTTTCCGGTCCGATGCCGTCGATGCTGGCAAACTCATCGTCAAACATGCAGAGGCGGGCAGTCTCTATCAGTTCTTTTACCGGATAACGCTCGATGAGTTTCTTGGCCACATCGCCTCCGCAGAGAGGAATGTTGAGGGCATAGAGCAGATGGCGACCATCTGTCTGGCGACTCTTTCTTACGCTTTCCAGCATGTTGGTAACGCTCTTCTTGCCAAAACCATCCCAGGTTGCTATCTCGTAGGCATGGTCATTGAGGTGATAGAAGTCAGCGTATTCACTGATCAGTCCTTCGTTTACCAGTCTCCAGATGGTCTGTTCTGAGATTCCTTCTATATTGAGGCCTTCCTTGCTCACGAATCTGGCAAACTTCTTAATCTGCTTGGCTGCACAGTGGGGATTGCTGCAATGCAGGGTCTTCGTTCCGCTCTCGCTTTCCTTGACGGTAGCCTCGGCGTGGCAGACCGGGCATTCGGTTGGAATCTCGAAGATGCCCATCGGTTCCGTTACATTGATTACCTTCGGGATAATCTTGTTTGCCTTGATTACCTGCAGTTTGCTTCCCTTGCCGCCGATGCCCAGTCGTTCGCATTCGCTTACGTTGCAGAGTGAGGCACGCTGAACGGTGGTTCCTTCCAGCTCTACCGGTTTGAATACTGCCACCGGAGTGATGGTGTTGGCTGCGCACGACCATTCGATGTGGTCCAGTTCTGTGTCTGCATGTTCATCCTGCCATTTGAAGGCGTAACCGGCTCTTGTGGCATGGTGCCCGGTTACGGAACCGGTAGCTGCGTAAGCTGTATCATCGTAGCAGATAACGAGTCCATCTACAGGATAAGGGTTGGTCTTGTCGGTTACCTTTTGGGTAAAGCGATTGATTTCAGCCTGGATGCTTTCTTCGTCAGGATGTTCGATTCGGGTTCTTTCCACCGGTTTGAAGCCTAAATCCTGCAACATCTGCATGCGTTCGCCCCATGAATTGATTTCCTGTTCGGTGTAAACCAGGGTGAAGGGAATCCATTGGATATGTCGCTGCTTTACTTCCTCGGCGTCTTTCAGCGACAGGGAACCGGAAGCAAGGTTTCTCGGATTGGCATAATCGCCTTCGCTCTCGATGATAAACTGCTCGAAGTCGGCATACGAGATGACGGCTTCGCCACGAATCACGAGATGGCCTTTCTCCTTGATGGTCTTAGGAATGCCACTGATGGCAGAAGCCAGATGGGTGATGTTGGTTCCGATATGTCCGTTGCCACGGGTTACTATCTTCGAGAGCTTTCCGTTGTCGTAGGTTACCACAAGGGTAAGACCATCCAGTTTCCAGGAAATCCAGATAGGGCGGTCTTCTGCCCATTTCACCAGGTCGCTCACCAGTTTGGTCTTGGCAAGTGATAGGGCGGCAAATTCGTGTTCTTCCTTCTTGCCCACGATGGTGTCTTCTGAAACCTTGTTGGTAGGAGAGTCGGGCAGCACTTCGCCGGTTTCCTCCTCCAGTTTCTTGAGTTGGTCGAACTTGGCGTCCCACTCATAGTCGGTCATCAGTTCCCCTTTGCCGTTATAATAAACGTCAGAAGCCTGGTTGAGTTGTTCAACCAAGCTTCTCATCAATATCATTTTATCTTCCATAGAATCTTAATAAATTTGCGGTTGTATGGTAAGCTTCTCGAAAGCGAATCGCATGCCGCGGTTGCCATAGTTGATTCTGCCGCAGATGCTGAATCCCATGCTCGAAAGCAGGCCAATCATCGGCAGGTTGTCGAAATTGGTATCCACCTTGATGCTTGGCACCTTTTCTACTTCGCAGAGACTGTTCACCTTATTAATAAATATACGTGCGAATCCTTCTCGTTGGTATTTAGGGAGAGTGGCGAAGCGATGAATTACATAGTAGTCGCCAGTGGTAAGCCATTTGCCGTCGATGAAATCGTACTGAGGTTCTCCATTGAGAATGACTGCTCCATAGACAGCTATTTCGCCATCTACAGTGAGTACGTAGGCATTGCCATTGTTGATATCTTCTTTTATGTCGTGTTCGGCAGGATAGTCGCTGGTCCATTGGTGGCGGCCAGAGGCAATCATGGAGCGACGAGCTTGGTCGATGATATTCCAGCAAGCCTCAAAGTCCTTGACATATGCAGGTCGAAAATCGGTCTTCATTTCTTTATACTTTCGCTAATTATTATTAATCGGGTGCAAATTTAACAAAAAAAAACGAATTAAAAGTATAAACGGAGAAAAAACTGCAAAAATTCTGCAATTTTCCCTCCGTTTTCTATCTTAAGTCAAGAAATAGCCTCTTTTTATAGGCTTTTTTCTACATTTTCATTCATCTTCCTTCAAGGACTTATCTTCCTTTGAGGACGTTAGTCTTCCTTCAAGTACATTAGAGTGCCAGGCATTTGTCGAGTTCTGCGATGATGGCATCCTTCTGTTCCTTGATGTGCTGACCGATGAAGACGAGCTTGATCATGCGGTCGCCATATTCTTCATCCCATTCCTTTTCGAGCTGAGGATTGTTCTTGCGGAGTTCTGCGAGCTGGTCGGCTGGCATGGTGGCGAGCCACTGTCCTGCCTGCTTCACGGTCTTCTGCTGTCCTGCCTGCTCAAATACGTAGCACATGTCGCGCTCGTCTGCGAAATAGCAGATACCTTTGGCGCGAACCACGTCGCGAGGCCACTTTCTTGCTACGAACTCATCGAAGAGTGACAGGTCGAATGGCTTACGGCGATAATATACGAATGTTCCGATGCCGTATTCCTCCACCTCGCCGCCTTCGTGGTCGTGGTCGTGGTCGTGATGGTGGTGGTGATGATGTCCATGCTCATCATGATGGTCATGGTCATGATGATGCTCGTGATCCTCATGCTCATGGTCGTGATGATGCTCGTGCTCGTCTTCATCGTGATGATGATGCTCGTGCTCCTCCTCTTCGTGATGATGATGCTCATCCTCTTCTTCTTCGTTTTCACCGTTTCTTTCGGACTCAATCTCCTGAATCCAGCCGGCAGAGGTAGCTACGGTCTGCCAATCAAACTTATGGGTATTGACGATGAGGTCGAGGTCTACATCTCCATAGTTGCACTCAAAGATTTCTGCCTTAGGCTGGATGGCGCGGATAATCTGCTTCAGATGCTCCAACTCCTTAGGCTCTACTTCTGCCGCCTTGTTCAGCAGGATGATGTTGCAGAACTCCATCTGCTGGATAACGAGTGAAGCCAGATCTTCCTCGTCGATATCCTGCTTCATCAGGTCGGAACCGTTGGCAAATTCGTCCTTCATGCGGAGGGCATCTACCACGGTAACGATGCTGTCGAGGCGCAGGATGCCGTTCTTGATGTATTGAGGACCGAGAGATGGGATGGAGCAGATGGTCTGGGCGATAGGAGCTGGCTCGCAGATACCGCTTGCCTCAATTACGATATAGTCGAAGCGCTTCATGTCTACGATTTCCTTCAACTGCTCCACGAGGTCCATCTTCAAAGTGCAGCAGATGCAACCGTTCTGCAGGGAAACGAGCGAATCGTCTTTCTGACCTACCACGCCACCTTTCTCTATCAGTGCCGCATCAATGTTCACCTCGCCGATATCATTTACGATGACAGCGAACTTGATACCTTTCTTATTTGCCAAAATCTTGTTGAGCAGGGTTGTCTTGCCGCTGCCCAGATAGCCTGTCAAAAGCAGGACTGGAACTTCTTTTGTGTTCATACTTATATTATTTGTTGATATTTTCAATGCAGTTCATTTACTCCATGCATGTCATTGTCTCCATGCATGTCATTTTCTGATTAAAATGACGAAAGCGAGGTAGCAAATAATATGCCATCCTCGCTTCCGATATGCTTGTTTTAATATTATTTACGATACTGATCCAAACCCTTGTTTAGGAAATCGAGGTAAGCACTTACGTCTTCCTTGAAGCCGAACGAACCGGTAAGAGGGTTTCCTTCGTTGTCTACAGCTACGTAGAAAGGCTGGGCATTGGCGCCAAACTTGCTTGCCTGCAAGTAGCTCCACTTGTCACCGATGGTGCGAAGGGTGCGCTTCTCGCCGTTGAACTCTACTTCCATTGGCTGTGGCAATGGGGTCTTGTCGTCTACATAGAGTGAGATGAGCACGTAGTCCTTTGTCAGTTTGTCAGCCACTGATGGGTCTGTCCATACGGAAGCCTCCATCTTGCGGCAGTTCACGCAACCGAAACCGGTGAAGTCGATGAGTACAGGCTTGCCTGCTGCCTTGGCTGCTGCCATACCCGTCTCGTAGTCCTTGTACTCAGATTCCACGGTCTTGTTGTTGAGGTTGAAATCCTGGGTGTTGATTGGTGGAGCGAAAGCGCTGACTGCCTTGCATGGTGCACCCCAGAGACCTGGAATCATATATACTGAGAATGCCAGAGAGCAGAGACCCAGCATGATGCAAGCCACTGGCATTGGCTTGTTGATGTCGCCACCGATGGCGTCTACCTGGAACTTGAGCTTACCGATGAGATAGAGACCCAAGAGACCGAAGATGACTATCCAGAGTGAGAGGAACACCTCGCGGTCCATGATGTGCCAGCCGTAAGCCAGGTCGGCAACGCTCAGGAACTTCAAAGAGAAGGCGAGCTCAATGAAACCAAGCACAATCTTGATGGTCTCCATCCATGAACCTGACTTAGGAGCCGACTTCAACCAGGATGGGAAGAGGGCGAAGAGGGTAAATGGAAGGGCGAGAGCCAGGGCGAAACCAAACATGCCCACGGTAGGAGCGAGCCAGTCGCCGGATGTTACCGTCTGAACCAGCAGCAATCCGATGATAGGAGCGGTGCAGGAGAAGCTGACCAGTACGAGGGTGAATGCCATCAGGAAGATGGAAATCAGACCTGTGGTGCTGGAAGCCTTGCTGTCTACGGCATTTCCCCAACTGTCTGGCAACTTGATTTCGAACCATCCGAAGAAGGAGAATGCAAATATAGCCAGGAGCAGGAAGAGAATGATGTTGAATACAGCACTTGTACTCAAGGCATTCAGGGTGCTTGGACCGGCAATGGCTGTAACGGCAAGACCGAGGACCAGATAAATAATCACGATGCTCAATCCGTAGGTGATGGCATCACGGATACCCTTCTTCTTGTCGTTCTTGGCACGTTTCAGGAAGAAGCTCACGGTCATCGGGATGATAGGCCAGATGCAAGGCATCACGAGTGCGAGCAAACCGCCCACGAATCCGATGATGAAGATATATAGGATGCCATGGCTTGCGATGTCGTTGTTGCCGCCGAATGCCTGCAACTCCTTCACCACAGGTTTCCACCATGCCTTGGCGTCATCGCTGTTGGCTTCTACCGAGAAGGCAGGGTCGATGCTGGCTGTGCTGTCCACTTTCTCTGCATTGGCAAGATTTGCCAGGGAGTCGGCCTGTGCCTTAGCCAGCGCTGCTGCGTCAACCTTGTTGGCGTCTGCAGCATTGTCCTTTGCAGCCTCCTTGCCATCTACGGCAGGAGAAGTGCCGCTCTTCTTGATGCTAGCCTCGCTTGGTGGCAGACAGTTCTGCTCGCTGCAGGCACCATATTCCAAGTAAGCATCAATGACATACGTTGGCTTGGTGAACTTAATCTTCTGCACGAAGGTAGCGCTGCCTTCAAAATAGCGCAACTTCATCTCGAAGAGCGGGTCGAAGGTGGAAATCTCCTTTCCCCTTGCCTTTAACTTGCCAACCGGTTCGGCACCCTCCATCTTGTTGACGTTGAAACTGGCGGAGATAGGACCATCTGCGCCAAGGCCAGTAGAATAGACATGCCATCCAGGTTGAATCTTACAACTAAATACGATTTCTGCCTCCGCAGACCCATTGGTCTTCAAGGTGCTGGTCACCTTCACGGGGTTCAGCATCTGAGCGTTGGCCATGACTACTGCTAGGAGTAGTTGGAAAACTAATAATACTTTTCTCATGTTTTTATAATGTAATTTTGATGCAAAGTTACGAAATTTTAAAGTAATAATGTTCATGTTGGTGTATTTGGGTACTACCTTTTATCTTTTTTAAGAAATTATATGGCGTTTTACGATAATTTCTTTGGAATTTCACAGTAAAACTCGTAACTTTGCAGCCGAAATGAACAAGAGAATCTTATACATATTCAGTCTATGGATGGCAACCATGAGCGTGCTGCTATCTACGGTGGTGAGTCATCATCACCACATGGATCGTATCTGTATGGTTCAGGAAGAATGCCAGGAAGATGGCAACATCAACGATGAGCATACTGAGCATCATGACCAGGAGTCGAATACCGACCGTGGCAACTGCCGTGTGCATCAGATGCACCATTTTGTCACCAATGCCAAGGTGGTGAAGGGCATCCGCAAGTTGCTGGTAGATGAGAGCCATCAGTTTGTAGTTCTGTCTTGTTCTTCTCTTTTAATCCTTCCTCGTCTCTCACTCATTTCAGTGAGATGGCAGCATGTGGCTGCTTCTCCTCTTGCAGAGGAACTGGCGGCTGGCTATAGCAGGCGGGGACCTCCTTCTATTTTATGATTTTATTCAAGTTTGCCACTTGGTTGCAAAAATCGGTTTGAAGATTCGAATGCAACCGAGTTGCAAGGATTTTTGTGTACTTTTGCCAGCGGATTCATGATAAGATCCGTTGTGTGAAATTGTAGTGTAGAATTATAAAATAGAAGGAAAAAACAAACATGAAAAGAATTATTTTAATAGTCGCCGTTACGGCGATTGCCTGGGCTGGCTTCGCTTTCTTTGCGAAACAGACCGGTTCTGAGGCTCATGCGCATGAGGAACATGAGCACGAAGAAGTAGATTTTGATCATATTCCGTTGACAGCCAAGCAGGTCAGCACCGTGGATTTGAAGATGGGCGAGGCTGTGGAGCGTGAGATGGATGCCACCATTGATGCGAAGGGTTCGCTCGTACTGCGTGCACAGGCAATGGGCGATGTGGCTTCGCTCATGGGAGGCATCGTGAAAAGCATTTCTGTTAAGGAAGGACAGTATGTACACAGGGGACAGGTGGTTGCCACTGTTGAGAATACCGATGTGGTGAGTCTCCAGCGTGAGTACTATTCGGCTGCCAAGGAGTGTGAACTTGCCCGAATTGATATGGAGCGCCAGAAACTGCTTGCTCATAATGGCGCCGGCATCAAGCGCAGCCTGCAGCAGGCTCAGAAAGATTACCATGTGGCTCATGCCAACATGTTGGGCATCGGTCGCCAGTTGGCGCAGATGGGCATTTCTATTGCCGCTGTAGCCAAAGGCAAGTTTACCACAGCATTCCCTTTGCGTGCGCCTATCTCTGGCGTCGTGAGCGAGATGACTGCCAGTCTGGGCAGTTATGCTGATATGCAGACTCCTCTGATGAAGATTAGAAACACCCAGGCGATAGAATGCGAACTCAATGTCTTCGAGAAGGATTTGGCAAAGATCAAGGTGGGTAATCGTGTGACCATGAACCTGACCAATCAGCCGGGCGTGAAACTTTCAGGCACCGTTTATGGCATGAACCAATACTTTAACGATAACTCGAAAGCCGTTGCTGTTCATGTAAAATTGGATGCTGCAAGCGTGAAGAGTTATCTGCATTCTTCTTCAGGCAACACCCATGGCGGAAAGCTTTTTGCTGGCATGTATGTTAGCGGAAAGATAGCCACTGGCAGCCAGCAGTGTCTCGCTTTGCCATCCCAGGCTATCGTGAACAGCGATGGAAAGCAGTATGTCTTCGCCCTCAATGGAGCTCCCAGCAAGGGTAACTATAGCTTCTCCCGCCACGAGGTAACCACAGGTGCTTCGGATGGTAAATATACTGAGGTGAAGCTATGCGACCATCTACTCAAAGGCAAGGATGGGGCTGCCGGCAAGAAAATAGTAACCGAGAACGCTTATTATCTGGCTTCGCTTACAGGCGAACATGGTGAGCATGAGCATTAAGAAAGGGTATAGCTTATGTTTCAGAAACTTATTACTTATTCCATTCGCCATAAACTGGTGATTGGAGTACTTTCTGTAGCCCTGGCGATATGGGGTGTCTGGTCGCTGGTACATCTTCCATTCGATTCCACTCCAGATATTACCGATAATCAGGTGCAGGTCATCACGCAGGCTCCTTCGCTGGGAGCCCAGGAGGTGGAGCAATACGTAACCACTCCTGTAG
>OJML01001405.1_pt1 | contig 12636 bp, 10 predicted proteins | sample 1597221 | NCBI WGS metagenome assembly OJML01 (sample SAMEA2452123, study PRJEB22498) | human gut metagenome | biome: human feces; feature: human gut; material: feces | place: Australia | collected 2012 | reverse complement strand
AAACGGCTCTTCTCCGAACATATCGATGCATGCCGGTCCTGCGAATCCGGCGGCTTCTTTCTTATGATGCTCGTAAGTCGTCTGCATCACTTCCAGTTTACGCTCCAGATATTTCTTATCCATGAAGAGTGCCTGGTCATCTTTGTGATCATATTCATACTGCTTGTTCGCCACTGCTCCATAATATCCGATCTTAATATGCTGTCTCTTTGTCAGCACACTGACTGCCGCACGGTAGATGACCGGTTTTAAGCCCATTTTTTCGAAATTCTCGATTGCTTTTTTTACCACGCGCTCGAATCCAAGAATGTAACGGATGTTTACCACTGATTTCTTCGAAAGGTCTTTTCCCGTATTCACGAATCCGATGCGGTATCCTTCTGTATAGGTATCTGCCATGGCCTGTATCTCCTCATCTGAAAATGAAGCCAGATGCGCTCTGCCGGCGCGCTCATTCTCTCCGACATACAGTCCGTAGGAATACAGATAATCATCATTTGACAAATCTGCCTCATTTACAAGCTCTGTATAGTAATCATAAGCCGGGTCAAGGAGTGCTCTGTTGTCATCCTCTGCAAAAAGCTCCTCATAATCATGCATGAACGAGTATATACAGCCCCTTATCTCATCAGGACTCAGCTCATCGGCATTCTCAAAATAATTGTATAGCTCTACAATAAGCTCTGCATAAATGCAGAGATATTTTATATCTCCCTGAAAGATATGCGTGATGCTTCCGGCAATTTTTGCATATACAGCCGATAAAAGCTGACCATACTCATCTCCGAGCACCTTTACGGCATATGCCGGGTTGGCATAGCTTTTCTCGTAATTTTCTTTATCAAACTGTGAATAGAATAAATCGTTAAATTCCTTATCTGCGCTATGGTTTTTAATAGTGTTGATGCACTTTGCCACACTTGTGAAATAATCTGCAAAAGCCGGCTCTATCGCAGGCTCTCTGATGATCTGTTCTATCCGCTCCTCCACAAGCTCTAATCGCTCTGCGTAAAGCTCATTGGAGAGTTCATAAATCTCTTTATAACTCATATATCCCTATAATCTTTCTATTTTTAATTCAAATATTCATGACAGTTTTATCGCACTATTGATATAATATGTGCTAAATTATAAAGCCGACAACATACGTTCCTCCCCAGCTGATTACCGCTATGAGTGAAAAAAACACTGCCAGTCGTGGAAATGTCATGAATGATTCCTCATCAAAGAGGCTTCTGATGGCAAACCCGAAATCTGCCAAAGATATGCCAAGCATCAGTATACCGGCACTGCCATAGTACATAGACAGATTGCCATCTCCTCTGAATGCCGCATTCAAAAAAACTATATATACAATCTCTATGAGGATAGCCACAACAAGTGCAGCTATCCCCCTCTTAGATTGCTTCTTTTCCGTAAACTTATACCTGTTACGTTTTCTTCTGCCAAGCAATTTATATTCTCCTATTTGCAGCCGTACTGCTTATAGTACTCATCTATAGCTGCTTTGATTGTGTCATCAATGACTACTCTGCCATCATGCTCTCTGTTGTAGAGATACTCTGTGACCTCTTCCATTGTGACGATTGCCTTGCCCTCAAAGCCGTACTTCTCATGGATTTCGTCGAGCGCGCTCACCTTGCCGCCCTGTCCGACTTCCATTCTGTTAAGGCTCACCATAAGGCCTACGATTGTAACATCAGCAGCCTCTCTTACCTTTGGAACTGTCTCCTCCATTGATTTGCCGGATGTGGTGACATCCTCTATCATGACTACTCTGTCGCCATCCTTAAGCTTGCTTCCAAGGAAGCCTCCCTTGTCTGCACCGTGATCCTTTGCCTCTTTTCTGTCTGAGCAGTAGCGCACCTCTTTGCCATAGAGCTCATGGTATGCGATAGCTGTTACCACTGCAAGCGGGATTCCCTTGTATGCAGGTCCGAATAATACATCAAAGTCATCTCCGTAGTTTGCATGGATAGCCTTTGCGTAGTACTCTCCGAGTCTCTTAAGCTGTGAGCCTGTCACATATGCTCCCGCATTCATGAAAAATGGTGATTTACGACCGCTCTTTAATGTGAAATCACCAAATTTCAGCACGTCACTCTCCACCATAAAGTCTATAAATTCACTCTTGTAGCTTTCCATTGTATGTTAATCCTCCTGTGTGTTTTTCTTTAAATTATCTTTGTCAATTTTACCACATTGGGGCGTGCTTTTCAACGTGGAAATTGGTGGGCACGCTTGTACACCTTTGAATTTTTGAATTAGTGTTTTTATTGAACATTTGTTTTGTATATGATATAATTGTCTATGTAATTGAACAGAAGGTTGGATGTGATTTTCCGATTGTTAGATGCCCTCTAGTTTTACATACATAAGGAGGGTGATGCCCTATGAGTTTAGATAATGTATTAACACTTCTACTCGTCATATTTGCGGCTCTGTCATACATAGACAATCATAATAATAAAAAGAAATAGCATCCCACACCGTCCAAAGTTTAGGATGCTATTCTTATAACATTTTAACACTGAGGGCAAATCGGAGTCATATCCGATTCACTTTCTAAGTAGATTATACATGAGGGTACTTGAGAAATCAAGTACCCTTTTTTAATTAGATATACTCACTTGTGTTTACGATCACGCCGTCATATACTGACTGCTTTTTGATAAACTCCGCAGCCTTGTCCACATCTCTGCCGTTTTTGTTCCAGTCCTTTGTGAACTCAACTTTGTCGGCTGCAAGCTCCTTCTCCTGCTTTTGGCTGATGAGCAGAAGTACGAGTATTCCGGCATGGCTTAGGTGCTTGACTACATTTACGAAGTCCTCACCCTCCTTTGGTGCGTAGAGATAAGTATGGCGTCCGTCTATATTTAAGGCTTTCTCGACATCCTCTACAAAGCCACGGTTTACCCCATCCACTCCGTCTACGAATACGGCGGTGATTGCCTTCTGGCCCTTGATTGCAGCTCTTACGTTTCTGTCTACTCTGCCCTCGTAGAGGCCGCTTTCCTCTGTGTGTACCTCTTCAACCACACCACAGGCAGATGTCATATCCGTCACACGGTCGATTAAGATGAACTCACCAAGTGTCTTGTGATTTTTGAACTTATCGCAGACTATCTTGTCCGAGAATGCAATCTTTACAACTGCTATCTCGTTCTTTTTAAGCTTGTCGGCAGGCTTTTCCTCACCTGTGTTTACGTCGATGGTATGCTCTATCTCTGTTACGATGCCCGGTATTGACTTGGTACCCAGCTTGAAGAAGAAATTCTTTCCCTTGAAGAGCTCATCGTCATCCATCCAGAGTATTGTAGCTGTGATAGATGAAGCAACCTTTGCTCCTGAACCGATTGTGAGCACGCAGCCTCTTGATACGTCCACCTCTCTGTCAAGCTGGATTGTAACCGGCTGGCCTGTAAATGCGCTATCGCTTAGCTTATCACCCACATGGATGCTCTTTACATGGGCTGTCTCATTGCTTGGCAGTGTGGTGATTTCATCGCCAACCTTTACCTCTCCGGCCTCTATCTGGCCCTGGAATCCACGGAAGGTGTGGTCAGGACGGCAGACTCTCTGTACAGGCATGTAAAAGCCCTCTTCCTCGTTCTCATCCTTTATGTCAACATCCTCAAGGTATGATAAGAGAGCAGGTCCCTTGTACCATGGGATATTCTCAGACTTTGTTGTGACATTGTCACCCTCTGTTGCAGAAACAGGAATTATTACTACATTTTTGAGTTCAAGCTCCTTTGTAAGCTCAATAATCTGCTTTGTGATTTCATCGAAACGCTTCTCGTCGTAGCCTACAAGATCCATCTTGTTTACAGCAAATACAAAGTAGTTGATTCCCATGAGCGCGCAGATTCTTGCGTGTCTTCTTGTCTGAACCAATACGCCCTGCTTTGCATCTATTAAAATTACCGCAAGGTCTGCAAAGGATGCACCTACAGCCATGTTTCTTGTGTACTCCTCATGGCCCGGTGTATCTGCCACGATAAAGCTTCTCTTATCTGTTGTGAAGTAACGATAAGCCACATCGATTGTGATTCCCTGCTCTCTCTCTGCCATCAGTCCGTCGAGGAGGAGTGAGTAGTCGATGGCGCCGCCACGGCTTCCGACCTTACTGTCAAGCTCCAATGCCTTTTCCTGATCTGCATAGAGCAGCTTTGAATCGTATAATATATGTCCGATCAGAGTTGATTTTCCGTCGTCCACGCTTCCGCATGTAATAAATTTAAGTAATCCGCTCATTTTAGAAATATCCCTCCCTCTTTCTTCTTTCCATGCTGCCTGCCGCCTCGTTGTCTATGACACGGGTGGTTCTCTCTGAGGAAACAGCACTGAGTGTCTCATCAATAATCTCATCAAGTGTATCCGCTGTCGACTCCACACCACCTGTCAGTGGATAGCAGCCGAGTGTTCTGAAACGTACACTCTTCATCTGGATTTTCTCACCCAGACGAAGCTTCATTCTGTCGTCATCTACCATGATGATGTTGCCGTCTCTGTATACAACAGGTCTTTCCTTTGCAAAGTAAAGTGAAGGAATCTCGATATTCTCTCTCTTTATATACTGCCAGATATCCTTCTCTGTCCAGTTTGACAGTGGGAAAACACGTACCTCCTGGCCCTTTTTGATTCTTGAGTTGTAGAGCTTCCACATCTCCGGGCGCTGGTTCTTTGGATCCCATGCGTGGTTTTCATTTCTGAAGGAGAAGATTCGCTCCTTGGCTCTTGATTTTTCCTCGTCTCTTCGGCCGCCGCCAAACGCTGCCGTAAAGCCGTATTTGTCGAGCGCCTGCTTAAGCGCCTGTGTCTTCATGATATCTGTGTATGCTGAGCCATGGTCAAATGGATTGATGCCCTGCTTTACGCCATCCTGATTTATATATTCAAGCATCTCGATGCCCTTTTCCTTAGCAATGTGATCTCTGAATTCTATCATCTCATGAAATTTCCAGGTTGTATTTACATGTAAAAACGGAAATGGCGGCTTCTCCGGATAAAATGCCTTCATTGCCAGATGAAGCATTACCGAGCTGTCCTTTCCAATTGAGTACAACATAACCGGCTTCTCGCACTCTGCGGCTACTTCACGTATTATGTATATTGCCTCTGCTTCGAGTTCGTCAAGATGTGATAATTCACCCATGTCTGTTACCATCCTTTTCTTTAATATTTATTGGATTCCTTCTTGTTGATAAGAATCTCTTCCTTGCTTCCGTCGCGCTTTTTGATATCCCAGGTCAGCGTGTCCGGCGTGCTTTTTACTGTCATGAGACTTCCCATGCCTCCTATGTCTGCTCCAAGATAAAGAGCAATAGCGCCAAAATGACATTCCTTTATGCATGAGGCACAGCCCCAGCAGTCCTTAGGATATTTGATAAAGGCTTTTTTCTCTGAATCCTGATATATCAGGCTTCCGGGGCATACACTTGTACACATGCCACAGCCCTTACACTTTGCTTTATCAATCATTATGCTCATAACGCGCCTCCCTTCCGACAAGCTCTCTGTAAATCATGTGAAGCTGCCCGTTTTCGTATCTGGAATTGACATATTTCATCCAGTCATCACTCTTGCCCGGATAATCCAGATTCTCAGCAAAGCTATGCCATCTGGTCTCCTTTCTCGCACCAAGATGTGCTATGACCGAAAGACATACCGTAAGCCTCTCCTTAAGCTCATATATGAACATAAGCTCGTGCATATCCGATGCATATAAATCACCGGTCAGCTCTATCAGATGATTTATCTTTTCCTTTGCCAGCGCAAGCTGCTTGCCGTTGAACTGATAATGTGTGGAAATACCGCCTGCGTAGTTGTCCATGACCTTCTGCATGGCTTCCTCTATAGCCTCTGTTGTAAACATCTGGGACCTTTCAGTGAGGAAATGGTCGTACTCTGAAGCTTTTGCGTCAAGCGCCTTTTTCTCATCAAATGCTGATGTGTCAGGACTTCCGTCGGAGGTATCTGCATCAAGCTTTGAAACCATATCTATCGCAGCAATTTCACCCTCTACCATAGCTCCTGTAACGTATTTCTGTGGACATCCTCCTGCCACATCTCCAGCAGCATAAAGTCCGTGGATTGTAGTCTCACGCTCGGTATTTACCCAGTAGCCGCTCGCTGTGTGCCCACCTACGATATACGGCTCGGTGCCCTCTATCTCCACATTCTGCTCACTTGGATTCTTACCTGCCTCCTCCCACTTGAGTGTCTGGCTTGGTGCCATGTTGAGATATGCCTTTCTCAATGACTCATCCTGCTGTGGAGAGATGCCCTCTGTCCTTAAGTAGCAAGGGCCTCTTCCCTCAAGATTTTCCATGACCGTTCCGTATACACGCTCTGATGTGGTGAGACCGTATTTTGTCTCGTAAACCTCTCCAAGTGAATTGACCTGCTTTGCCCCGACTCCCTGTGCAATTGTTCCTGTCGGTGCAATTGTGTCCTTGCATCTGAGTGCGATAAATCTCATCTCAAAGGTGGTCATCTCAGCTCCACTTCTTATGCCCATCGCATATCCGGCGCCTGTGTTGAAAGGTGGATACCACATCTTGTGCCTTGAAAAGCCGGGATTGTTTGGTCTGTATAAACCGGCCGCTCCGCCTGTAGCACAGAGCACCTTTTTAGCCCTGATTTCATAGGCTGTAGCATCCTCGATTGAAAATCCGTATGCACCCTTTATGGTGTTGTTCTCAACTATATAGTCCGTGATATTGATTCTGTTTATCACTGTACAGTCCGTAAGCTTTGATACAGCTTCTGCCAAAAGCGGCTTCATGTTCTCGCCGTTTATCTTGATATTTCGGTTTCCTCTTGCTACATACTCACCGTTTTCATCCTTTAATATGACAAGTCCAAGCTTTTCCATCCTGTCCGTCACACGGTTTAAGCCCTCGGACATAGTCATGAGTAAGTCTTCCCTTACTATGCCGTCAGCATCCTTTTTGGCGTAGTCTACATAGTCCTCAGGCTTTCTGCCCTTTACTATGTATGCATTTATCGCATTGACACCTGCTGCAAGGCATCCGCTTCGCTTTATGTTTGCTTTCTCTGCAATTATAATCGAATAATCCGATTTCTCACGGATGGTGAGCGCTGCATAACAGCCCGCCGTGCCACCTCCTATTATGAGGATGTCCGTGTGTAGGATTTTTTTGTTTTCTATCTTCATTTATCTCCCTCTGCTTCCTCTTTCAATCACAAGCTTTAGACTATTCCTATATCTAAATGTAGAATACATCCTGCTCCTGCATCTCGCTGTTTTCCATCAGGTATGTTTTCTCTTCATCAAATATATACAGCCTGTAAATCAGCACATGTACTTTCTCGCCGACTGCTATCAGGTCCTTTTCAAGTGAGCGCTCGCCGACCGCCTCGATGCCGTTTATGCTGACTGTGATATCCATCCTGTTTCCTCTGAATACCACATCTGTAACGATGCCCTCCTCTGCCGCTGACTGATAGCGGTCTAAGTTGCCGCTCTTTGATATCTTGATAAACTCAGGTCTGATTACCGCCTTGTCGGCATTTTCTATCCTGTCAAAGCCCTTTAGCCTGTCATAATTTTCAACGACTGTGGTGTGTCCTATAAACTGCGCCACAAAAGGTGTATCAGGCGACTTGTATATCTCAAGAGGTGTACCCATCTGCTCTATCGTGCCGTGGTTTGTGATAATGATTTCATCTGCCACCTCAACAGCCTCATCCTGGTCATGTGTGACGAAAATGCTTGTGATTCCAAGCTTTTCGACCAGCTCCTTCAGCCAGGTACGAAGCTCACCTCGCACCTTTGCATCTATCGCGGCAAATGGCTCATCCAGTAAGAGCACCTGTGGATTCGGCGCCAGCGCCCTTGCAAATGCCACTCTCTGACGCTGTCCTCCGGAAAGCTGATTCGGATATCTCTTTTCAAGCCCTGACAAGCCTGTCATCTCAAGAAGCTTTGTAACACGCTCCTTTATAAGCTTTTTCGGCATTTTCTGAAGCTCCAGCCCAAATGCCACATTGTCGTATATTGTCATGTATCTAAACAGCGCATAGTTCTGAAATACAAAGCCTATGCCTCTCTTCGAGGCCGGAATATCATTCACTCGCTTTCCATCTATATATATGTCACCTGAATTTGGCGTCTCAAGCCCTGCTATCATACGAAGAAGTGTTGTCTTGCCACTGCCGGACGGACCAAGCAGCGCCACAAGCTTTCCCTTTTCCACTCCAAAGCTCACATTATCGGATGCCAGGAAGTCTCCGTATTTTTTGTATATATTTTTCATCTCAACGTACATATACGTTATCTCCTTCCTGCTTTTCCCATGCAGCAGATTTTATTAGTGTAAATCATATTTTCCAAGCATATCTCAGTGTAATTTCTTAAATTTATGCTCAACTATATTTCTTGCAAAAAGAATGATTAATGCAATAATTAACAGTATCGACGATACAGCAAATGCCGATGTTATCGAGCTGTCTGTACCCGACATATACAAGGCATCAATCTCAAGCGGCAGTGTAAATGTCTCGCCTCTTGTCTTCGAGAGCGCATTTACCGCGCCGAACTCGCCGAGGGCTCTCGCCGTACAAAGTATGATTCCATAAATCAGGCTCCACTTCATCTGCGGAAGTGTTATTTTCCGAAATATCGTAAAGCCGGATGCTCCCATCAGCGCTGCGGCTTCTTCCTCATCCTTTCCCTCTGCATTGAGCATCGGTATAATTTCCCTTGACACATACGGAAACGTGACAAATATCGTAGCAAGCACAACTCCCGGTATTGCAAAGGTGATTCTCACATTCGTGCCGAATATCTCATTGAACCATCTGATAACCGGATAAAACCACCCAAGCCGTCCGAAGGTCATAAGATACGCAAGTCCTACGATGACCGGAGAAATAGAAAACGGTATATCAATAAGTGTTGCAAGCACCTGCTTTCCTTTAAACGAAAACCTGGTCAACAGCCACGCTGTCCATATTCCAAAAAAGGTGTTGATAACTACCGCAAAAACTGTTGCTATCAAAGTCACCTTGAGTGCTGAAAGCACGTAGCTTGTTGAGATAGCTTTCATATAGAATCCAAGCCCCTCCTTTAAGGCACTTGCCATCACAGAAAAAAGCGGAACTATAAGCATGACAAATATGAAGAGCACCGTGACAGTGACGAGTATTATCTTTGTGATCTTTTTTCTTCTTTCAAGCTTTACCTGTTCGGTCATCGCATTGTGCTCCTTTCCTGTTTGTGTGCATCGCATTTAATTTATATGCGGCCTTCTACAACAAATTAGTGCGCTGTGACTGTTTAACCTGCACTATGTTTACAAATAACAGCAGTAAAAATGATATGACAAGCATCACAAGTGCTATGGCAGTCGCGCTGGCATAATCTATATAGCTAAGCTTCTGCATGATGACGTAGGATACCACCTGTGTCCTATGTCTGGCGCTGTTGCCTGATATGTAGATGACGCTTCCGTACTCTCCTATGCCTCTGGCAAAGGCAAGACCAAAGCCTGTTAAGAGTGCCGGGCGAAGTTCCGGAAGTATTACCTTAAAAAATGTCTTAGAGGGTGTGGCGCCAAGCATATAAGCGGCCTCCTCATATGTATTATCCATCTTTTCAAGCACCGGCTGTACAGCTCTTATTACGAAGGGAATGCCTACAAAAACAAGTGCCACAACTATTCCTGCCTGTGTGTAAGACACATCTATTCCAAGCTTGCCAAGGCCCTTACCAAAAAAGCCTGTGCCTGAGTACAGCTTTGAGAGCGTGATGCCCGCAACCGCTGTCGGCAGTGCAAACGGAAGCTCTATAAGTCCGTCAAGCAGCCATTTCCCGGGAAAATCGTACTTCACAAGCGTCCATGCCACGATGAGTCCAAATACCACATTTACGATTGCTGCGATAAATGACGAGGTGATGCTTGTGATAAAGGCATTCCTCACATTCTCCTTCATGATAAGTGCCACGAAATCGCCCGGCGATATCTTTAGCGAATACACAAGCACTGATGCTAACGGAATGAGAACGATGACTGAAAGCATCGTGACCACTATTCCAAGCGAAAGATGGTAGCCCGGTATGACTCTGGTCTTTATGTTCTTTGATTTAGTTTTCTCTTTTGCTGTTTTATCAGTTGCCGTATATTTCATCGAACATTGCTCCATCATCGAAATATGTCTTGTAGGCTTCATTCCATCCGCCGTAATCCTCTATGCTCCAAAGCCTGATATTTAAATCAAACTTGTCGGAAAACCGGTTTAATATATCCTGATTGGTTGGTCTGTAGCCGCTTTCGCCAATCAGCTGCTGTGCCTCATCACTGTAGAGATACTGTAGGTATTCTTTGCTTACCTCTTGTGTTCCGTTGCTCTTTGCATTGTCATCCACAATAGCAACAGAGGGCTGTGCTAAGATGCTGACGGACGGATTCACTATCTCATACTTGCCCGGATATGAATCCATGGTCGTAAGTGCCTCGTTTTCCCACGCTATGAGCACATCTCCCTGACCGTTTTCCACAAATGTGGTTGTTGAGCCTCTCGCACCCGAATCCATAATTGTGACATTTTCATACAGCTTCTTCATAAACGATTTCTGTTTCTTCAGGCTGTCATAATTTGTCTTCGCATAGCTTAGCGCTGCAAGAAAATTCCAGCAGGCTCCGCCACTACTCTTTGGATCAGGCGTAATCACATCCACATTCTTTTTCACCAGGTCATCCCAGTCACTTATATGCTTTGGATTGCCCTTTCTTACAAGTAAAACTATTGTTGATGTGTATGGTGCCGAGCTGTCAGAAAACTCATCAATCCAGCCCTTATCAATTAAGCCGGTATTTTGTATCAGGTCTATGTCATGCTCGAGTGCCAGTGTGACAACATCTGCATTACAGCCCTCCACAACCGAGCGTGCCTGTGCTCCCGAGCCGCCATGTGATTGAATCACATTTATCTTTTTGCCGTGCTTGTTCTCATAGTAAGACTCGAATATTTTGTTGTATTTCTCGTAAAACTCTCGTGTCGGATCATACGACACATTGGTTATGGTGACTGTGCCGTCATCCTTCCTGCCTGAGCAGCCTGTCAGAAGAAGTGACAGAATCATCACTGTCGACAGCAGGGCTGCCGTATATTTTTGTATGTTTCTCATGTATGTTTCTCATTTTTCATATTACAGCTTCCGGCACAGTAGCTTATGCCGTCGGTTGTCTTATATACCATTAGTTTACTGTAAAAAGCGGTGTGGACAGGTATCTCTCGCCTGTATCCGGAAGCAGCACCACAATATTCTTTCCTTTGTTCTCAGGTCTTTTCGCAAGCTCTGTTGCCGCATATATTGCTGCTCCAGAGGATATGCCAACGAGAAGTCCGTCGCTCTTTGCAACCTCTCTTGCCTTGTCAAAAGCGGCCTCATTCTCCACCGGAATCACCTCATCCACTATATCCATGCACATGACCTTTGGAATAAAGCCTGCACCGATTCCCTGTATCTTGTGAGGCCCCGGTCTTCCGCCTGATAGTACCGGTGAGCTCTTTGGCTCAACAGCTACTATCCTTACATCATGATTATGGTCTCTCAATCCAAGCCCGGTGCCTGTACAGGTGCCGCCTGTTCCGACAGATGATACAAAGATATCTACCTTTCCATCTGTATCCTCCCAGATTTCCTGAGCGGTTGTAGCTCTGTGGATATCCGGATTGGCCTGATTCTCAAACTGCTGTGGAATAAAGGCATTGCCATAATGCTCTTTAAGTCTCTGCGCCTCATCAATTGCACCCTTCATGCCCTCACGCCCCGGTGTGAGCTTTATCTCTGCGCCAAGCGCTGTGACGATTTTTCTTCTCTCAACGCTCATGGTATCAGGCATTATAAGTATCAGGTGAAGTCCCTTTGAGGCTGCCACAAATGCAAGTCCGATTCCGGTATTGCCACTTGTCGGCTCTATGATTATTGTGTCCTGATTTATCTTTCCATCCTTTATGCCCTGTTCTATCATAGCTGCCGCCACCCTGTCCTTTACACTTCCAAGTGGATTGAAATACTCCAGCTTTGCTATGATTTTTGCTTCAAGCCCAAGGGCTTTTTCATAATTGGTCAGCTCCAGAAGTGGAGTGTGACCTATCAGCTCAGTGAGCTGCTTTGCAATTTTTGCCATTGATATTACCTCTTTTTTGTTAATGTTTGTTTTGAGTATGTTATGAGTTTGAGCTTAGTTTGTATGGCCTGGATTTCCTACCATTCAAATATGATTTCTAAGTTATTGATATGTTACCACTAATTGATATTTTTGTAAATGTAATTAGGGTTATTAATATTTGTTAGCGGGCTATAAATTTTATTGATAGCTATAAAAAAAGAGTTCTATCATTCGCAGACACAAAGTCTGTGAAAAATAGAACTCTTTTTGGTCTCCCTTTGGCTACTCCGCCTGTTCATTTGCTTTATCGGTTCTCGTGATATACTTGATGATATACTTGATTCCGACAAAGGTTCCAATCAGGATAAGCACTCCTATGATAAAAGGTACTACAGGATTTCTGACAAAGCCTGCTATGATGTAGGTCAGGCATGATATGCCTGCCACAAGCACAGCGTACGGAAGCTGTGTGGACACATGATTCATGTGG
>OJML01001404.1_pt1 | contig 12638 bp, 9 predicted proteins | sample 1597221 | NCBI WGS metagenome assembly OJML01 (sample SAMEA2452123, study PRJEB22498) | human gut metagenome | biome: human feces; feature: human gut; material: feces | place: Australia | collected 2012 | reverse complement strand
AACAGACCGGTTGGCAGGGTTAAGTATGCGCTAAATTAATTCCGCCAACGGGTTGTTCTTATATACGTCTAACAACAAATCGCCATGAACTTCCACATACTCACCTGCCTTGGCTGCATAATCAAGGAATTGGTTCAAGGTGAACTTAACCCAAGTGAAGGCACGTTTTTCGCCATCCTTATCGGCAGAGAATGCAGAGAAAGTCTTGAACGTTCCGCCGTTCTTGGTAGGGTAGCTCTCCAAGCCTTTTTTGCCAATTTTACCCTTAAACTCCATCTTGCCCTCAATCTTGTCGGCCTGTGATGTATCATTCTCTTTGATATCACCTTCTGCTCTTAGATTATAGTAGAGGGTATCTTCTACTTTCTTGATGTAGAGATTGCCTTGGATGGTGACCTTTTTACCAGCTGCATATTTGGCTGCAGTTGACGCATCACCTTCGGTTGTTACACCAATATGGAGCTCTTTTACACTCTTGTCTCGTCCCTCTATAGGAACCACGATAGTGAAGGCGAGGAACTTGCCACCTTCCTTGTTAGTCTTTTCCTGGGCACTGCTTACAATGATGCCACAGGCTGTGATGTTACATTTGATCATTATTCTTAGTCTATTAAATGATGAATATTCAATTATTACACTTGCTTGAGAGAATGCGTTTGCTTTTCCTCAGGACACTCTGTCTCAAAATAAGTACTTGCCTGGAGTTGGAGCTTGGATGCGTCCACTTTTTCCCTATCACGTTTTACTATATTTTCCTCATCCTTGGACAGCGCCTGTTCATTTTCCTCTTGGATACGGCTTGATGCTTTGATGGCCTCTGAAATCTTAATCCTTGCTGCTATTGTCAGCGCTGCTGAGAATAATGTTGAGATAAGTTCCGAGAAGGCATCACGGTTATTATTCTGCTCACCATTCAGCTCTTTCAGGCAGGAAAGCCACTTGGTAGGGTCATTAGAGTTGGTTATCTGAGCCAACAGTTGTTTGGACATATCCGCCTGTGGATAAGTAACCGGCTGCTTGGTATATTGAGAACGATACTCAGCGAGAATGTCTTTGCCATCCTTCATGAGGGGTATGGAATTTCCAGTCTCGCCTTCAATGGCAGCAAGATACTCACGTGGGTCAAATCTTTCCCATTTACCCTGAGAGTTAAGCAACTTGGTCTCAAAGTGAAGGTGTGGTCCAGAGGAGCGGCCTGTATTGCCAGAGATACCAATCTGTTGGCCGGCTTGCACGATGTCGCCCTTTTTCACATCTCTTTTACTCAAATGCATATATACACATTGAAGTTTGCTACCGTCTTCTTTAGTATATTCGACCGTTATCATGTTACCTGTAGCATTGCCTTTACAGGAGGCGACAACCTTTCCGTTGTTCTCGGTGGCATACACAGGTAAGTTCTTGTGACCAGTGGCGATGTCTATACCTCCATGCAGATGGTCACCCCTGTTTTCCTTGAACAATCCTGTAGCTTTAAGCCCCTGCATGTTGATTGGAAGGGCACAAGAAATTGTTTGTATAGGAAGTGGGGCTCCCATATTCTGAGCAAAGCCTATGGTTTTACCCATTTTTTGAGCATAATCCCAAGCCATTTTATCATATCTGTCCAAATGATATCTCTCAATTTCTCCCACCAGGGCTTCCTTATAGCTTGGATTACTAGCATAGCCGCCTCTGCAAATACCATCCGCCCATCCCTTGTAATCGAGCGGGCTTCGTGCAGCGCAATACTTTTGGTATCGCTGCAGCATGAGAACCTTTGAGTGGTCTTCTACACTTGCCCTCACATCACTATATACCCTGAAAGGCTCTGGATATTTATGGTCATCCAAATGATAACTGACAGGACCGTTCCAAGAACTTCCTTTTTTTACGCCAAAAAAGTTAGAGTCATTCCTGGCTAACTTAGATGTTCCGAAGCTGCTCTCAAATCCCATCTGTGCCAGGGTAATGGATGCTGGTATGCCATACTTGATCTGTTGTTCGATGGCCACCGCTGCATATTTGTCGTAAAACGCTTTTTTGTCTATTGCCATGTTACTATGATTTTGTTGTCCATGGGATGGCACGAGGCCAACCCTATGGACATATATTATCGGTGAAAACCTCTGGAGGGGGTATTCTCCTTGACTTCTTCCTTTTCCTCTTTGACTGCAGGAATTTGTTCTTGCTTGAGATCCTCATCTGCCTTCACAGAGTTTTTTTGCTCCACTTGCACTTCCTTGTTGACAGTAGGGATAAAACTTACGGCTGCAACAGCTTTCTTATAGGCTGCCATATCATCTGCAAGCCAAAGATTATACCATTGTTGCTTAGAGATAGTCTGTCTCTTTTGTTCACCATCAATGGTGGCAATAACAACCTTCACTTTAGGATTTTCCTTGTCTGAGGTAATTCTTACCTTTTCCACACGGCTCAAATCTATGCCTTTTGTGTTTGGCATAATGAGTTCCTGCTTGGAATCAGGATAGGTTGAAGCCATCTCATAATATTTCCGTGCCAAGGCATTGTGCATCTGATTCTTATTTTCCTTGCCCATGACACTGAAATATGAGTTGATATGTTCCTTCATCGGATAGACGGAGAAGGATGGCTCATTCTCAGGTTTAATAAAGAATGCATACTTGCCCATATGATCCTGGATTGCCTGGAACTTCAATATTTTGGTCTCTTGCTTCTCGTTGACCTTACTCGCCACATCAATAGTCTGGTTGGTAAGCAGCGTATATTGTTTGAGTCTGCTCACGGTAACCTCCTTGTCCTTGTAGTAGCTGTTTGGCTGTTTCAAAGCAAGGCTACCGCCTGCATTGTAGAAGCTCACCTCTTTGATTCCTTCTTTTCCAAGAGCGATACCAACACGTCTTTTATTCATACCAGGAACCTCATTGTTTACCTGCAAAGATGCACCAGCAGGCAATATGACATCGGCGGTCTTGTTCTGTCTATCCATGACCACCACAAGTTCCTTGGTGTCAATGCTAGGTAACTTGTTGAGTTCACGAGATATGGAAAAATCCTTAGAGCAAGAGAGCAAGTCTTTGTTAGGCAGTTCTCCCTTAATCGCCTCATAATTTACCTTTCTGCTAGCCATGAGGTTGTCAATGGTCTCAAGGGCATTGTTAACATCCCTCTCAAGGATACCTACCAGTTTGCTATTCTCCTTGATTTCTCGCTCCCAGTAAGGAATCTGCTTTTGACTTTCTTGGGAGAAGGTAGCCGGTAATCCCTGACGAGCCATCATCACACCTGCAGTAAGTTCTCTGACTAGCAACTCATGCTTGGCATCATCAGCTGGCAAAAGATTATTTCTGCCTGTGCGGTCCAATCTATGTTCATGACCAGTAGAACCCACAACGGCACGATAGATATCATTGGCTTTAAGGATGGCTTTAACCTCCTCATTACCGCCCTTTGGACTCATGCCGCTGACAATGATCTTGTCCTGGACTTTATCATATTGTGCATCTTGCAACACCATAACTCTCTCATACCCAATACCAGATGACTTCGCAACCTGCGAAGCCGTTTGATAGGCAGTGGACAAGATTTTCTGAGCAGAAGGAACGTCCTTGCTCATCTTTGCGACATCTTGACCATCATTCATGACAATGCGATTACCTGCTCTGATGAGTTTTGGCAAGCAATTATCCAATGCATGATAAGGAAAGGCTGCATAGCTTATCTTTTTTCCACCCACATCCTTGATGGATGCAGGAAGGCCAAGGACTTTTCCCATCACATCTGCCTTCTCTCCATAAGTCTCATAGAAATCCTTGTTTCTGATGAGGATAATGGCATCAGGATGTTTCTTCTCTTGTTCCATGACATATGAAACGGCAGTCTCAGCAGAAAGCTCTTTTGCATGATCTTTACTGAAATTCTTGATCTGCTCTCCTTTTTCACGGACCAAAGAGCCATAACCTTCCACATCATTTGCAGGCATGACCGTCTGGTCTATGTTATACATATGGAAACGCTGACGAGTAGCATGAATCGCGTAATTGGTCTTTTCTGCATCACTCAATTCTGCATATTGCTCCTTTGAAATTGTATCGTTTGGATTAGTCACGTTTTGGTATTCCCATTTTGTCCAGTTGAAAGGCAATGATGTCTGTCCTCTCATCACCGGCATATCGTTATCCTTGGCAGGGTTAAAAGAGGTGTAAACATTGGTCTTATAACCTTGCAAGTCAGAGTTCAAGTTCATCATCAGGTTGTTGAACGGCGTAATAGGCTTCTTGAAATGCAAGAACTCAGCATTGCTTTTACCCTTACCATTCATCCAAACTCCATCATGAGACTTGGCCATTTCGAGTGCACCAAGAAGAATGGATGCATGGGTAGCAGCTTTAGCTGTACTAATCTGTTCATCTTTAGCAGTCTCCTCACTTACCTTTGGTGAAACATCTTGCTGTGCCTCCTTTTCCACTTGGTGATAAGCTGCATGTTGCTCATCATCAGAGATTGCCTTGGCTTCTTTCTCAGCCACGTGCATAGGTACTCCAGTGTGGGCAATCTGTTCAGCTTTACCTGCAACATCGGTTTGGATGTTACTATCCTCATGGGCAGGCTGTTCTTCTTGATGTTGAGAGTTCTCTGGCTTTTCCTCCATAACCGCTTCTTCCTCAACTGTCTGATATTCGGGCATTTCAGAAAGGTTATCAATGACAGCATCCAAATTTCTCTCCCAAGTGGCTCCATGATCATATGGGAAACTGTGCTTTACCATGAGTCCGATATTGCTCACGGTACCCACGTCAATGGAATCCTTCTCCTTGTTATATTCAAAATGAAGGAGGTCTCCATTTGGCATGGTGAATGCAGGTGTTTTATCTCTGAGTTTTAGTGTCATCTCTTCCTCGGCCATGTTCTTGGCTACCTCCACTACTGCCTCAGAGGCATCTTTCTCCAATCCATAGCTATCGATGGACATTCTCAGATCATTCTCACTCACTCTGCGAAGCAGTTCATAGGTACCACCCACACTGTTGTTATATACTACTGCGTAGTTTTCATTTTCCGCTAACAAGCTATCACCAGAATTACTTGTTGCACTTTTAGTGATTTGGGACTGTGTTAGAGCATCACCAGGGTCATACTCTTGAGCCAGATTGAGCAACTGATCCCATTTCTCTTTAGTATTCAAGTCATCGAACTCCTGAGTATCATCAGTACTCTGCAAATACTGGTATGAGAAGTAATACGGCTTACCCTGTTGAGTATCCTTTATTTCATGCGAGTTATTCTTAGAATCGTTCATATTCTGTTCTTTGTTCGTATTTTGTTCTGTCACTATGTTTGGAAGAAGGGAAGCTCCTGCCGTCAAAAGCTGCTCATCTGTAGCATTTTGAATCCATGAGCCAAATACTTCATGCTCCTTATAATAGTCTCGCAGTTCTGATAGACTTTTGACCTGTAAGACGGTATGCTCACTGTCCTTGTCAGAAACTATGTTATGGATAAGTGCCGTAAAATGGTTCTCAGCTGGACTGACCGAAGATACTTGTGTTTCTTGTGGGGCATCTTTTTCCTGAGAAATCTGGTCAAGTTTGATTTGCTCAAACTGTTCCTTGTTCTTGAGCTGTTCCTCAATACCATCAAGGTTACCTTCCATAAGTGGCTTTTCACCCAACTTTACCTTCTGCTTATCAATCTCTTCCAAAATCATTCGAGAAGCCTTGTTGACATCGGACATGACTGTGACGATATACTTTGGCTCTTCACGCAATTTTTGTATCCACCAATCTACATAAGCTGCATTATTGTCTGAGATTCTATTGGAAAATCCCATCGCATTGCCGATGACAAAGGCAGTAGTCTCTGCCACAAGTTCTTCTTTAGCATATTCCTGCGAACCGAACTGAGCTTCTGGCAAACGGTCAAGTCTACTAGAATGTCCCGTGGAGTGCGCCATTTCGTGCATAGCAGAGGAATAATACTCCTGTCCATCCATGAAGATTTCCTCAAGTTCATCGTGAATGTTGAACTGTGCCTTCATAGGCACCACAATAGCGTCTTTCTTCGCATTGTAAACAGCTCCCTTTGCCTCTTGATCCACTTGGATAGGACAAAGCCATTCCTGTTTGTCAAACATACGATCAAGAGCTTCATTCTTATACATACCCTTATCATCCTTGATAGGCGGGAATTGGAATCGGGAGAGGATGGCTTGGTATTTCTCGTTATTATCCTCTTCAAAAGTGGTTTGGTCTATGTTCCATTCGTTGAAAACCTTCAAATAGGGACGTACTTGACATTTGTTTTGCTCATCCTTGGATAAGTCACGAAAAGCATCCTCAGACAAACGCTTGCCATTTTCATCCTTGATATTGAGTCCCCACTTGAATACAGGAACAGAATGCTCACCTTTTTTTATATGAACACCATTCTCCTTCATCTGTGTTCTCGTCATGTAGACTGGAACATGGAAACCCCTCATGGAAGTGTGAACCTGCAGCAAAAAGGCATTGCCACCTACATAAGTTCTGCCAGTGATGTTCTGCGGAAGGCCACCAAAGCCATGCGAACCTTCTGTCCATCCTTGTTCCCAGTCCTTTTTTTTGCTGTTTTCCAAACGCTGAATCATCAGGTCGGCGAACTTTTGGATAGCACGGTCGATTCGGGTGCCTTCCGTTTCCTCTTGTTTGTTGATTTCTTTGTTATCCATATTGAATTATTGATAGTTATACAGCTTTTTGGGTACAAAGTAAATGAAATCCATTAGGATAGAGGCTATTGGAAAAATTGAATTTTATTTTTAACTTAAATCGGGCATTTTACGGCAAAAATCGTCTGAAAAGTGTTAAAAAGGAATGATAATTGATGATTTCTTATAATTAGGCAATAACATCGGAGTTGACCCAAATACCTAAAAAAATGAGCAGCCTAATTAGGCTGCTCATTTTCATTATATGAGCCCCTTTTAAAAAGGGGTTCAATATATCATAAACTGTTATTGTCTGTTATTACCAAACGGGTCTGATACTGTATCCTTCGTTGTATTTTCCATTATATATATCATAAAATTTGCTTGCGAACATGAGACACCATATCTTGCCTTTCCCTTTCTGTGTGGATGTCCAGTACATTCCCGTTTCATTTTCCTTGAAAACTTCACTATAGGTGAATTTACATCCAGAGGCAGGCAAAAATATATGGTTCCCGTTAGGACCGATTACGCGATATCCGTAATTGCCGCTTATGGCAGTCCATTCCCATTTGCATTTTTCTATCAGCTCTTTCATCTCATCAAGCGTAGGCAACCGCCATTTTCCTTTCCATTCACGACGCGCAATATCCAGTTTAGTTCCGGAAATATCGGTTGGGGTATCTGGTTTCAGATAGTTTTTTTCGCCCAAATTTATGCCGATGGGATCGCCCCATGCAAATAATTTTCCGAACATATAGGAGTTTGCGGCATCAATGTTGCGGTCTGCCCACTTCACGCTCAATCCAAGGTCTATAGCATAAGGTCCATTGTAATGTGTTCTGTTTGGCACTGAGTCGCTAGGGATAGGATATATGATGTCATCCTCATTTATATTATTGTTCGTAATCTTCTTTTTACTGTTGGGAACAGATGTTTTAGATTTACTCCTTCTTCCGGTTACTTTGTCAGCCTTAGAATGGCAGTTGGTGATGACTTTTTCTGTAGTCGTAGTATGGCTGTTGGTGATGACTTCATCTGCAGTCGTAGTATGGCAGTCGGTGATGACTTCATCTGCAGTCGTAGTATGGCAGTCGGTGATGACTTCTAATGATCTTGTTCTCGTCTGTTTTTTTATAGTTGAAACATGTGCCTTAGGCAATACAGGTCTTACGCTCTGTCCAACAAACCGGGGAGTCAGAGCAATTGAGACTTTATATCCCGTCATGGCTAAGGAGTAGGCTGCATTTTTGTATCCATGACAAGCCTTGAGCGAACTGTTGCCGCTCCAATACATTCCGTTATATTCCGCGATATTTTTATTTCCCTTACGCTGGCCGGCCAAAGGAAGGAAAATCTTGTTGCCGTTAGGTCCTGTTACGATATATCCTCCAGAGGTGTTTAGCACATCTAACTCCCAAGTACATTTTGTAATGAGTTCGTTAAATTCGTCTTTTGTAGGCATTCTCCATGCTCCGCCCCATTTCTTGCTGGCAATATCATATTTCACGTTGGAGCAAATAGACATTGGCGGGTTGTATGAGGGATAGAGGTTGTTATCAAGAGTGGTCTTGCTCCCTGTAACGTCAGCCCATCCGTACAGTCCACCGAACTCTGAGGGGTAGCTGGCGCCCACGTTGCAGTCTGCCCACAATACAGAGAGACCAAGGTCTACGACATTGTGGTTGTTTGCCGTATTATAAGTATATTTGTACTGCGACACCTCGTTATCCTGTGCCAATACATCCATGCTGGCAAGTGACGCCATAATGGCGAGAACTACAACACAATGCTGAAAAAAATTATTATGTTTCATATTTAATTTGTATATTAATGAGCCCACTTTAAAAAGTAAGGCATATTTTTAAAATGTTTATATTTCACGGAAATGGCTCTAAATTATGCCGTTATTAAGATACTAATCAACGTCTATATGATAATTTGAATACTTTTTTTCAACAACTCAGATTTAGAAAAATCTTTCCATTCAAACTCTATTCTATGACCTGCCTCATTAATCAAGTGTAATTTCATATCCATAAGATTTTATGTTTTTAATTCAACAATAAATATTTCTGTAAATATACAAAAAAAAAACTAATTTAAAAAAGCTCTACGTGATATTTAACATAAGAAAACAAATATATATTTACTATGAATAGTTTTTTCTTATTGTTGGGGCAGGAATTAAAATAAAGGTAATGATATACCTATTGACTATGAATTGTTATTAAAAAAGTCGTGGTAGGTAGTACCCAGTAAGATAATCACATACACTAATGAGGTAAGTTGAATAAAAATATTGGACTATTCTACCTCTGACATTTATTGTTATTTTACTAAAGTTTCCCACCCCTACAAAATAGAGCTTTTGCAGATATTGAACTCTGCTAAGCCCTGTAAACAGGGAGTTTTAACTTTTACCTAAAAAGCGTTTGCCTATTATGTCTGCAAATTTATCAACCTTATTTCCGCATCACTATAATTTAATATTTTTTATAAGCACCTGAGCAACAATAAGTTGCTCAGGATTTTGCCATGTCAGAAATTTCACTTATCTTAGTGTTGCAAAATAAAAACAAATAAAACTCTGAATGACATGGCAAAAATACAAATAAAATCTGAGAAACTCACTCCTTTTGGAGGAATTTTTTCTATTATGGAGCAATTTGATGCTCTTTTAGCTCAAACCATAGATTCCACCTTGGGATTGAGATGCACATTGTTTGGTTATCAATATAGTGAGATTCTACGTTCTCTGATGTGCGTATATCTTTGTGGTGGCTCATGTATTGAGGATAGAAAGGATCTCCAAGCGACTGGAGGCATCGGAAGTATATATTTCCCGTGCCCGCATGGATTGCGGCTCATGTTCGGAAGAAATTGTTGATATGGTAGAGGCACATTGCAGGCATTTTTATATTCGCGCTAACAGGTGCTTTTCCTTCTATGATTCCATGTTTGTCTTGACTGGATGGAAAACTGTTGAAATCAACGGTATTGAATTTGAGTTGAATTCCATCCTTGTTGAGAAATGGAAAGGAAAACTGTATCGTCTTGTCACACAGAGACAAAGGCGAAAAGAGGGAGACCTTGACATTTGGGAAGGAGAATATACCTACAGATGTATACTGACCAATGATTACAAGTCAAGTGCAAGAGACATCGTGGAATACTACAATCTTCGTGGTGGCAAGGAACGCATCTTCGATGACATGAACAATGGTTTTGGCTGGAATAGATTGCCAAAATCGTTCATGGCACAGAATACTGTATTCCTATTTATGACTGCTCTCATCAAAAACTTCTACAAAGCTATTATGCAGAGATTGAAAATCCATGAATTTGGTTTGCGTGCAACCAGCAGAATCAAGACCTTTGTTTTCAAGTTCATCTCTGTTCCTGCAAAATGGATTAAGACGTCACGTAGGCATGTATTGAACATTTATTCAGACAACTATGCTTATGCCAACCTGTTCAAGACAGACTTTGGTTAAAGGCCATGCTTTTCTGGTTAAACCGGCGTATTACCTCAAGTCGCTTTATGGGGTAAGGGGATTTTGTGTTTACGACGTTTCTGTTATGCAAGGAATATGTACAATAAAATGAATTTTTGTCGCTTTACAAGCAAAATCCCACGAAACCCAATAGGTTGCGGATTTGAGGTTTATAATAACGCTCTATTTTTTTATGTTTTACAGAACTTTCGCAAGTAAACTCCACACGCCCTGAAAGGGCAGAAGCTCCTAGCCCGTTCTTGAACCACATACGAAAGTTCTGTAACTTTATAATATAGTAATATGAAAGTAAAATTTCAAAAACTAGTTGCTTTTTTCTGTAGCTTTATCTATTAAGTCTTTCATCTTATGCAAGGTCTTCTTAATGGATAGATATTTCTCGTTTGTTTTCTTGTTCTCAATTCCTTGTAATTCGACTTCTTCTTCTTGGATATGATAATAGAAGAATGAGCATTTTTCTCCTTGGTATGAATAGTATTTTTTCTTTTGAAAATCCATACCTTTAGGAAATTTATTCCCAATTGTTTTTATAACCTCCTCATTCCATTCAGAATCTTTCTTATTGCTTTTGGGAATATTGCAACCTTTTACAACGAGGCCAACGCTAAGGCTATTATTGCCTTGTTGTTGCAAGCAGAAAATAGTACCGTTAGGCATGAGAAATTTGACTTCAAGGAATGCTTCTCCATGAAAGAATCCTATTCCGACATATAGCTTTTCTTTTTCTTGCGGGATAACATTCTTCTTGTCTTCCCAAATATGTTTGTCGTTGGAGTTGTAGTCAATGGTAAACTTGTTATCTAATAGTGATACTAAATATTTTGCACATTCGTACATGACAAGTTTTTGCCAAATATCATAGCACCGAATCTTATAAAATTCTTGATGGCTTGTTAATATGTTCCAACATATGTCATTATTGATTGTACATTCTTTTTTGTTGCTAATTTTTTTTAGACAACTAGAGATATGATTAGAAAATATATCTATAAACATACAATATTTATTAATAAGCTTTTGGTAGAAACACTTATTTTCTACATTATTCCATAACTCTTTCTTTTTATTTAGTTGAGAAAGGATATTAGAATATTGTTTGTAGTTTATGATTTTCCATTCTGCTCTGTTTGTAAATTCTGTTTTTCCAACTGCTACAGTGCTTGTTGTAGTGAAAACGAGTTCTTCTGAGTTTACTTTGCTGGTTTTATCAAGAATATTGTCTGCTAATGTGAGTAATACATATTTGGTCTTAGAATTTTGGAAGTTAATTAACTCTTCATTTTTTTTTTCCCAATTATTTCCTAATCTATTTGATCCTCTATTTTTTGTTTTCTCTTGCTCTTTTAAGCCTTGGATGTTCAGATAGATAACTTTTTTATGATAATTCTCTAACTGCTCTTTGTAAGGTAAACTCTTGAATTTATTCTCAAGGACGAAGATGATTGCCCCAGGGATATATTTTTCTTCTTGTATTTCATCTTCTTCCTCTTTTTTTATATGATAGTTACGCACTTTTTGGCAAATACAGAAATCAAAATTCTTGTATTCGCGTTTAACCATCATTTCTTCTTCTTTAAATTCCCATATGGGGTCGTTCAACCAAACTTGCATAAGTTGGTTGAAAATACCACGTGTATTCTTATCTTCTGCTAACCATGCCAAGAAGTTGCTGTGAAACAACTCTTTGGATGATAAGGATAGCTGGAAGATAGGATTATTTTGTAAAGTTTCAACAATGTTCATAATAGCTTTTTATGAATTTAACCATAGACTCCATTCTTTAGGAGTGATTTTGTATTTTTTTGAGAATGCCTAAACTTATATATTCTTTCTATAATCAAGCCTTAAAATTCATCGTTAGAATTTCGTTTATTTATATCATTTAAAAGTTTTTCCTTAGTAAGATTAAAATCCCAGTAACTAATGGATAAAACATATTTTGCTGTACTATCAGAGATTTCATTGCGTAGAGAAAGAACAGTAGATTTGTCATAAAATAAGACAACATTTTCTTTTTCTTCGAGTTTGAAATCAGGATATTTACTTATAAGTTTCTCTTTCAATGAATTAAATGTATCTGTATCTTTAATAGAGGTCTCTTCAAAAATAAAAGTTACCATGGAAAACTTATTATCAATGAAATTGAAATAGGCTTCTTCACAGTTATATCCAGCAAATTTAATATAAGAATATACGGCACAATCTTTATTGATAAGACCTGAAATTCCATATCCTTTATTTCTCATGTTAGTTCTTACTTCCTCATAAGTAGATACAGCTAAGACGTTGCCGAGGAAAGTGCGTTGAATCTGTGCAGACATGTCAAGTGCCAGCACAGATATTATAAATGTGAATAATATTTTCTTCATAACCTTTATTTCCGCAACACTATTGTAAATTAAACCTTTTAAGCACCTGTGCAACAATAAGTTGCTCAGGATTTTGCCATGTCAGAAATTTCACTTATCTTAGTG
>OJML01001402.1_pt1 | contig 12645 bp, 9 predicted proteins | sample 1597221 | NCBI WGS metagenome assembly OJML01 (sample SAMEA2452123, study PRJEB22498) | human gut metagenome | biome: human feces; feature: human gut; material: feces | place: Australia | collected 2012 | reverse complement strand
AGTACTGGCAAGAACTGCTATTATCGAATGATGACGAGAGCTTCCATGGATTGGCGTAAGCTCCTCCTTGGTATGTCCCTCCGCTTTCTAGCTATCATCCGCAAAGAGCATGCAGAAGTCTCCACTGGAATGGAGAGCTATATCCTGGACGATACCACCTTGGAAAAGACAGGTTTCAGCATGGAACAGATCAGTAGAGTATTCGACCATGTCCAAGGCAAATGTGTGTTGGGGTACAAACTGTTGGTTTGTGCATTTTTTGATGGGAAGAGTACTATTCCTATAGACCTTTCGCTGCACTGTGAAAAAGGAAAGAAGAAGGACTTTGGACTAACCTCCAAGCAACGAAAAAAGCGTTTTGCCAAACAGCGTAATGCCGAGAATCCAAACGCCATCCGCTTTAATGAGTCTACGGAATCGAAACTGAAGGTTGCCGTTGACATGATAAAGAGAGCCTGGAGTCATAAGTGCCTGCGAGCCAAGTATGTTCTTTGTGACAGCTGGTTTACTTGTGAATATCTCATCGGCGAAGTTAGAAAGCTTGGCAAAGGAGCCTTGCATCTTGTAGGATTGGCGAAAATGGGAAATGCCAAGTATCTTGTTCATGGCAAATTACACAATGCCTTGGAATTGATAGCTCTATATGAAAGAGAGCGTTCTCATAACTGTCGCCAATATAAATGCCATTATATATCTTTGCAAGGTAAGCTGGGGGAGCAACCTTTACGCATATTCCTGATTCGATATGGAAGGAACCAAAGATGGAACGTTTTGATAAGCACAGATTTGTCTATGACTTTTGTGAAAGCTTTCGAAGTTTACCAAATCCGTTGGAACATAGAAGTCTTGAACAAAGAATGTAAACAGTATCTCGGACTAGGCAAATGCCTTGGAAGAGATTTTGACGAGCAGATTGCCGACTGCACCCTCTGCTTTCTCACATATATAACCATGGCTTTGGAGAAACGATTCTCTGAATATGAGACCATGGGAGAACTTTTCACAGACATGGAGGAAGACCTCATGGCATTGACCTTATGGAAGAGAGTACTAACATGCATCAAGAGACTTTTGGAGGTGCTTTGTGAGCATCTTGGCGTGACAGTTGATGAAATGACAGAGTCTCTTATCAACGACGAAGAAGCTGCATCTGCTTATCTCGTCATGGCTAAAGCTCTAGAAAATAGGGAAAATGGGAAAGAAGTGGCATGAAACACTTTTTAGGTAACCGTTAAAATGCCCTGTTTATAGGGATTGATGGAACATTAAGGACTCAAAAATGCCCTATAAACAAGGGTGGGAAACTTTAGTTAATAAGTATTACCCCCCCATTTGCCCAATAAGTGAAAACTAAGTGAATAGAATTGTGTCGAAATGTTTGTTGTGTTTGATATTTCTTCATACTTTTGCAGCGAAATTTTTAATATGAATGTCTATGAAGAAATTTAAACAACTATTGTGTATCGCTTTATTCTTTGCTTCACTGTCTGTGCAGGCAAGTAGTAAAGTTGTAATGAGTTATAAAGGTGGAGATGCTCATACTCCAAGCTCACGTGTACCAGCCGCTCCTATTTATGTAAATCAAGACGATCATACATTCATCTTCAGTTCAAATCTTGCAGGTGAAATTATAGAGGTGATGGGAAGTGACGGACTCCTATATACATCTATGATAGGAGAAAATGGTAAGGTGGTCGTTCCTAACAGTATCTCTGGTGAGGTGGAACTTCATCTCTATAGAGGTGATTTGGTTTATTCTGCAATTGTAGAGTTGTAATCACAACCATAACTAAAAACCGATGCAGATGAAAAGTAAACGTATTTTGGTAACAGGAGGAGCCGGCTTGTTGGCAATGTTAGAAGAGATTCTTTCTATTGTCATGAACAAGACGGTTGCTCTTTCATTCTAAATTTTATAAAAATGGGAAAAGTTGTTTTAGTTGCAGGTGGTGCAGGCTTTATAGGTTCACATTTATGTCTACGTTTGTTAGAGTGTGGTTGCCAAGTAGTATGTATGGATGACTTATCAACAGGTAAGTTAAGAAATTTAGCGTCTGTTTGGGCAGATGATAGATTTACGTTTATTTTGCAAGATATAGCAAAGCCATTTAGTTTAGATGTTAAAGTGGATGAGATTTATAATTTTGCATGTCCTGCTTCCCCAATTAAATATCAAAAGGATCCTATTCAGACGTTTGTTTCAAATGTAATGGGGTCAAAGAATTTGTTGGAATTGGCCAAACAGCAAAATTCCCGTATTTTATTAGCGTCAACTAGTGAAGTTTATGGTGATCCTCATGTAAATCCTCAAAGCGAGGCATATTGGGGGAATGTGAATCCCAATGGTATAAGAAGCTGCTATGATGAAGGTAAACGAAGTGCAGAAACTTTATTTTGTGATTATCATCGTGTTTATAATGTTGATACAAGGGTAATTAGAATATTTAATACGTATGGTCCTGGCATGGATGAAAATGATGGAAGGGTTGTCTCTAACTTTATAGTTCAAGCCATAGAAGGTTCTCCTGTGACAGTTTATGGGGATGGCACCCAAACTCGTTCTTTTCAATATATTGATGATCTGATAGAGGGGATTTTGCGCGTGATGCGAGATGGTGTGACTTCTTTCCCAATAAACTTAGGAAATCCTTACGAAATAACAATAAATGAATTAGCTGCAAAAGTTTTGGATTTAACGAATTCAGATTCTAAAATTCTTTATAAGAAACTTCCAGGTGATGATCCAAAATTACGTCATCCCAATATTGAATTGGCAAAGAAAGAACTCGCAGGTTGGACTCCAAAAGTTTGTATAGAAGAAGGATTGCTGCAAACGATAGCATATTTTGAAAAACAACTGGCACAAGATAGTGAAGTTTCAGAAACCATTTTTCTAAAACGAAATATAGAAAATAAATATAATAAAGAAGCTATTCTTTTTATATCTCATTTGGTTGATGAGGCAATAATCGCAAGATACCATCAGATTGAGGATGGAATAAATAAAGACAAACAATGTCTATTCTGGGTTTTTGATAAAGGAAATGGCATAGATGATTCTTGTTTACAAAAGGAAGGTATTAATGTATATAGATTTGATGTTGATTCATTGAATGGGTTGAGATATTATCCTTTCTACGACCGTTTGTATGGTAATGAGCATCTTATAATTGAACGATTTTATTTAGATAATCCATCTTATAATTACTATTGGGTTATAGAATATGATGTGATATTTACTGGAAATTGGAGCGTTCTGTTTTCGAATTTTTCCAATAGTACCTCTGATTTTTTGAGTTGTCATATCGAAAAATATAATTCGAAAAGTAATTATGATTGGGTTTGGTGGAATTGTATTGGATTATGCCAAGAGCAAGCACAAAGGATAGATTGTCTTTTGAAGTCTTTTAATCCTGTGTGTCGTTTTTCCAATCGAGCTTTAGCTTTTTTGGATGAGGCATTTAAACAAAAGAACTCAGGACATTATGAGGTGCTTCCTGTAACTCTGTTGTACAATAATGGTTATGTAATTGAGGATATTGGTGGAAATGGAGAATTTGTGAAAAATAAAACAGAGTTTTTTTATACAGTGAGTGCGGGCATAAATAGTGGTTCCATGAGACCATATCCGAATTATTCAAGAGAAGAGATAGAAAAATTTAAGTTAAAAAACAAGTTGTTGCATCCAGTAAAAATATGAAAGAGCTAACTGTTATAATAACGTTCTTAAATGAGAATGTTGAAGTCGAGCGAACTTTGGCGAGTTTAAAAAAGCATACCAATAGCGATATTGATATAATTTTAGTAAATGACCATTCTGATGATTATTATGATTATAAAGGTGTTGCACAGAATTATAATGCACTTTATGTTGAGAATCGTATAAGAATGGGAGTGGCTGCTAGTCGTGACAAAGGTGTGAGTATGGTAAAAACTCCATTTGCGTTGTTATTGGATGCCCATATGAGATTCTACTCAGATAATTGGTATGATATTTTGATGCGGAATTTACATGCTAACTCTAACATTCTATTCTGTTGTCAATCAAAGGTGTTGTATAAAGTTTGTGAAGAAATAAAGTCTGTTCAATCAGCTTATACGACAGGAGCATTTATCAATATGGATGTCAGTTCTAACGGTTTTCTCGGGGTGTCTTGGTTATGCCATCAAAAAGAGTCTGGGAATAATGAGACAATAGATATTCCTTGTGTGCTTGGTGCGGGGTATGCTTTTAGTGTGGATTTATGGAAGAAAATACATGGTTTGAATGGTTTGATAAAATATGGCTTGGATGAACAGTTTATTAGTTTGAAGGTTTGGTTGAGCGGTGGAAAGTGTCAACTGATTCCTAATATAGAACTTGGTCATGTTTATCGGGATTTTGCTCCATATGAAATGAGTGCATTAGAATTCGTTTATAATAAAATGCTGATAACTTCGTTGATTTTTCCCGAAACTTGTAAATATGAGGCATTTGCAAGGTTTAGAACTAAAAATTCCGAGATTTATGAAAAAGCTTATAAGCTGATTTTGTCCAATCAATCTTGGATTGAGAAAGAAAAGTTATATTTGAAAAGTATTTTTACTAGAAACTGGAAGGATGTTTATGATATGAATACCCAGTATTTGGAACCCTCAAAGTCCGAAAAAGCAGATGTAGAGTTGATGTTTCGAACAATATTGTTAGCTGATTTTACCAAGGACTTTGCTATTTTTGATGGTAATTGTGGGAAACTTCTTGTATGTATGCTATGGGCAAAATGGCAGAAAAGTGAGTTTTTTGAAAAGTTGTCCTGTTCTCTTTATGAGAAAATTATTAATCATGTGACTACTTTCACTGGTGTAAATATGTCAAATGGCTTGTTGAGTTTAGGTTGGACGATAGAATTTTTGAATCAAAACAAACTGATAAACTGTAATACAAATGAGGTGTTGAGAGATATTGATGAGAAAGTTCTTACCTTAAATTGTAAACGGATAAAAGATACAACGTTGGGTTCTGGTGTACGTGGAATTATAGCATATGTATATGCAAGAATACTAGGATGTCGCCAAAGTTGTGCGTCTTCACCATTTGACGATAAGTTTGTGAATGATTTGTTGGAAATTGCGGAAAATTTAGCTATAGATGCCAAATATCAACTAGGTCTCTGCGAATTGGAGTGTGATTTCATTAAGCAATGCAAGCAACCTGCTGATTATCATTTGGGAAAGAAAGATGTTGAATATATACAAAAGCAACTATTTCCTTCTGATAATATAATATATAAAGCCATAAGTGAACTTTATAGTATAGTTTATTGATATGGGGTAGATGAGAAAAGGCATTTGGCATAATAGATGTAATTGGCAAAAAAATAACATTATTAATTTAAATTTAAGAGTTTATGTTTAAAGTAAAAAGAATCGAATTGAAGAGCAACTTAAGCGAGAATGCTCTTGAAAGTAGTCAGATGAAGCAAGTTCTTGGGGGATTTGCAAGTGATGATGGTGCAACTACTGGGTCAACAACGACAAGTATGACTTTGCCCCCAATAACGCATCCACAGGATGCAATAACTACAGCAAGTCGTCCTATAACACCAATTCCACGCAAATAAGTAATGATTTGCAGGGTCTTTATGATAGCAATATAAAGGCTCTGCTTTCAAAAGGTATGGTATGAAACAGTTTCTGTTTTTTATATTCTTAGGTCTTTTACTCCCAAGTTTTGCTTGGGGTAAAAGTTCGAGCGTAGAAGTTATAAACAGGCTTTGAATAGTGTAAAATTCATAGATGTTCGCTCCTATCAGCCTTATTTGAGTTGTATGCTGTTTCATAATGATTATTGGCATTTGTATGAATTGGAAAATGTCAATATAAGTCCTAAAGACAACAAAACGTTGTTGAAGAAAACAGAAACAGGAAAGGGTTATGTGGATATGGCTTTTCCCATTTGTTATCTTTGGAATGATAAGCCGCAGCAAGTTGTTTTGGATGGCGGATTTTCTAATTTGGCAGAAAATGATAGTGCAAGAGTTGTACTTCTTCAAGAAACCTTGAATGGAACTGTTATGCAGGAAGCAAAACTTGTAGGTTCTAAGGATAGTACATTTAGATTAACCATTCCTTTTTCTAATAAGCCTTGGATAAATATGTGTATTGCGGTGAGAATAATGGTTAATCTTAATAGTACAAATGAGATAGGCTTACATCATTTAGCCATAACTATTGATGGTAAAGATATAGATGAAGTAGATTCTATAACAGAAGCAAACAATGATAGAGAATTTGATGAATCTTCTAAATTTATATTGGAAAAGTCTTTATGCGAGTCAGAAATCAGGAGGTTAGAGCAAATATGCTATCTTTGGGGATTCTTAAAATATTATCACCCGCTTGTAAGGCATGGAAAATATAACTGGAATTACCAACTGTTTAGACAACTAAAATTATATGCCATCGAAGATGAATGCGTCTTTTCTCAAAAACTTTTGGAGACTATACCATCTTGGGCAGATTTACCCCTAAGGAATAGTAAGGAACCCACAAAAAATATAAAGAATAAAGTTGGTTTCTTGTGGCTAAACAAATTTAGTTCCGATATGAGAACTTCTATAAATTCGATAAAGAAACTGAAGCGTGGTTATCAAAATGTTTATCATATAGGATATCCAGAATGGGAATCTACAAATCGTTTTTTGTGTTTACGAAACGAAACAGCTTATGATAGTATTGAGATTTCCGATGACGGTTATAGGCTATTGTCGCTTTTTAGAGTGTGGAATTTTTTGTACTATTTTTCTCCGTTCATGGCTGCAAAAGAAAAGCATTGGATAGAGATTCTGCCAAAGTATATAAAAATATTTGCCGAAGCAAGAGATAAGAAATCCTATGACTATGCTTGTGCTCAGTTTATTTGCGAATTGAAAGATACTCATTCTCAAATGTATGGAGTAAAATATAATGGTATAGGTGAGCAAGTTTGGAATTCGCATTTTCTACCTATGGATTTGTATTTCTGTGGTTCGAATATGCTGATAACAAAAATGAATTCTGAAGGCATGAAGAAATCAGGTCTGAAAGTTGGAGATTTGATTACAGAAGTCAATGGTGTGTCTATGTCTGAAATATGTAAAAGAAAAAATAATTACAGTATGCTGGCCAATCCTGAAAATAATTTCTTTGACGGGGCTTATGCCAGCTTCGATACGGACAGTGTTTGTTATACGGTTCTGCGTAAAGGAAGGCAAATTAAGGTTCATATTCCTGATTATGTTGATTGTTGGGATGGTGTCATTGAAACTAAACCAGATACTTTGAAGGCTATCAATGAGAGAACTTATTATATCAACCTATGTGTCGCATCAGAACAGCAACTGACAGATGGTCTGAAAATTGCAAAAGGGTATCGTAATATAATTTTTGATATGAGAGGTTATCCTTATAACATTCATAGTAATCATGGGAATATTATTTTAGGCAATTTCCTGTTTCCAGATTTTAAAATTGTTTTGCAACGAGACTATGCGGACATTAAAGAACCTGGGGTGTTCTTAAAGAACCCTGATGGTTTGGGATATGGTAAGAAAAATCCCGATTATTATAAAGGGCGTGCTATCGTTTTAGTGAATAGTTTTACCGTAAGTCAGGCTGAATGTATTGCCGAGATAATAAGGAATGCTCCCGATGGAATTGTTGTTGGGGAAAAAACGGCAGGTACTCTTGGACAAGTTACTTATATTCCTTATTTAAATGGTGTTTGGACACGTTATACGAATTATAGTGTATATGAAATGAATGGCAGAAATACATACCCTAATGGTGTAAAAATAGATTATCTGATAAATCCGAAGAAACTTGATTTGGATAGATGTGACGATTATATTTTAGATGAAGCTTTAAAAATAACAAAATGAAAAAAACTTTTCCTCATTATACCCAATTGGATATGATGGACTGTGGCCCATCGTGTCTGAGAATGATTTCCAAATATTATGGAAAGTCATATTCTTTGCAAACACTTCGTGACAAGTGCTATATATCTCGTGAGGGTGTTTCTATGTTGGGGATAAGTGAAGCGGCAGAGTCTCTTGGCTTTAAGACTATGGGAGTTAAAATTTCATTCGAGCAATTGGTTGAAGAAGTGCAGCTCCCCTGTATTCTTCATTGGAATCAAAATCATTTTGTTGTTTGTTATAAAATAAAAAAAAAGAACAGAAAGGTCCAGTTATATATTGCGGATCCTGCTTCATTGTGCTTGACATATACAAAAGATGAATTCCTAAAATGCTGGGGTATTAAGGAAAGTAAGATAGGACTGGCATTGATACTTCAACCTACGGCAAATTTTTATTTTTCTCAAAATGAAAACGAACCCTTAAAGCATAGTTTACTCTATTTCCTTGGCTATTTTATGCCTTATAAAACTCTGTTGATACAGTTGGTTATAGGGATGGTAATAGCCTGCTTTTTGCAATTTGCTTTTCCTATATTGACTCAGTCGATGGTTGATGTAGCTATTAAAGACCGAAACTTAAATTTCGTGTCCTTGATATTAATAGCACAATTGATGTTGTTTATAGCACAATTAGCTATAGGTTTTATCCAGAATTGGATTATTTTACATATAAATACGAGGATTAGCATAGCATTGATATCGGACTTTTTAATAAAGCTTATGAAATTACCCTTGCGTTTTTTTGATGTAAAGAATACCGGAGATATTCTCCAGCGAATAGATGACCATGACAGAATTCAATCATTTTTAATGGGACCCGCTTTTCGTATGGTGTTTTCGATTTGGACATTTTTTGTTTTTGCGAGTATTCTTGGATATTATAATATATATATATTGACTATTTTTGCTATTGGTAACTTACTTTATGCTTTGTGGGTATTCTTCTTTATGAAGTATAGGCGCATATTAGATGCCAAGCGATTCAATATATGTGTAGGAGAACAAAATAAGTTGATGCAATTGATTTTGGGTATGCAAGACATAAAATTGAATAATTGCGAAAAGCAGAAGAGGTGGGAATGGGAACATGTTCAGGTAAAGCGTTTCAAAGTGAGTCAAAGTGGTTTGGCGATAGAGCAAATCCAACAGCTGGGGTCTTCCTTTTTTCTTCAAGCAACCAATATTACCGTGTCTTTTTATGCTGCAAGTTCCGTAATAGCGGGGGATATGACTTTGGGAATGATGATGTCGTTGACCTATATATTGGGTCAAATGTCTGTTCCTGTGTCTGATTTTATTAATTTTGTCCAATCTTATCAATATGCAAAAATAAGTTTGGAACGGTTAAATGAGATTCATAATAAAAATGATGAAGAACAGAATACTAAGGCGATCTTAAATAAACTACCAGAGAAAAAGGACATCGTTTTGGACAATGTGTATTTTAGCTATGATGGAGCAAATAGAGATTATGCGGTTGAAGGAGTTAGTTTGAAAATTCCAGCAGGAAAAGTTACTGCAATTGTTGGGGCAAGTGGTAGTGGTAAGACCACAATAGTAAAATTGGTACAAGGTTTTTATAAGCCTAATATGGGATCGATAAGAATTGGCGAAACTCCATTACAGATGATAAGTCAGCGTTTATGGAGAAGCAAAAGTGGTTCTGTAATGCAAGAGAGTTTTATTTTTTCTGAAACAATTGCAAAAAATATAGCTATTTCGACAGATAACATTGATGAGGAGCGTTTGAAGGAAGCTTCAAAAATGGCTAATATATATGATTTCGTCTGTTCCTTGCCATTGGGATTCGAAACGAAAATTGGGCTGGAAGGAAATGGTATAAGCCATGGTCAGCGTCAGCGATTATTAATTGCTCGTGCCATTTATAAAAACCCTCAATATGTGTTTTTGGATGAAGCAACAAATTCGCTCGATGCTAACAATGAAAAAGTTATCGTTGAGAACCTACAGGACTTCTATAAAGGAAAGACGGTTTTGATTGTTGCCCATCGACTTAGCACTGTTAAAAATGCCGACAATATCGTAGTTCTGGATAAGGGTCGGGTTATAGAACAAGGAACTCATGGGGAATTAATAAGAAATCATTCTGCATATTATTCATTGATAAAAAATCAACTAGAGTTGGGGGATTAATTATGAAATTTATTGAGCAAATTGATTTTAGGAGTGAGGAAGTGCAAGACGTGATGGGAAAAATTCCATCATGGATTCTACGATGTGGGAATTTGGTAATCTTGTTTGTAGTCCTCCTACTGATAATAGGAAGTTATTTTTTTGAATATCCAGATACTTTAGCGGCGAATGTAATAATAACCAATTCTACTCCTCCTATAGATGTCGTTGCCAATGCATCAGGAAATATAGAGTTGTTAAATGTAAAAAATAAAGATAATGTGCGCAAAGGGCAAGTTTTGGCAGTTGTTCATAGTACTTCTAACTACAAAGATGTTATGTTTTTAAAAAAAAATCTATTCAAATGGATAAAAGAGAAGGAAACGGTAGATAACATAGTGGAAAGCTTGGCAAACAAAAACTTACAGTTAGGTGAGTTGCAAGAGGAATATCTTGAAGTTTGTCAAAATGCCTTTAAATTAAATTCGTTTAAAAGTAGAAAGTATTATGATAGAAAAATAATAGGAAATAGAAAGAAATTGCAATTTGATTCCAATATCGACAGACAAAAGGAACAAATGTTAAAGTTATATACTGAGAAAGAGAAAATTTTGAAGGCAACTTATTTGCGTGATTCCACTCTCTTTAATTTGGGACTGATTTCAGCTGAAGAATATGAAAAGTCCTGTGTCGTTTTTTTGCAAGGAAAGCAAGAGGCTTTTAACTGTATGATAGAAATGCAAGAAATGAAAAGGCAGATGCTTGGAAATCAGGAAAATATAATAGACTTGGATAATGAAAATGATGAAAAATTGGAGATATATGAACAAGATTTACAAAACTCTTTACAAAAAATGATGGCGATGATATTGGAATGGGAACAGCAATATGTAATGAAGAGCCCAATTGAAGGAACTGTAAACTTAGTGGGGGCATTTGGGAAAAAGCAATATGTCAATGTAAAAGATCTTATGTTTGTTATAGCTCCAACGATTCATGAAACATCTATAGGAAAGGCTTTTTTTAAAGCTGATGGCCTCGGTAAAATATCTGTAGGACAAAAAGTAATGGTTTTTGTCAATAATTATCCAGAAGAAGATTTTGGGTACATAATGGGACTTGTATCTTCTGTGTCTGATACTCCAACTGCGGATGGGTTGTATATGGTTGACATAACTTTTCCTAATGGTTTAAAGACTATTTATAATAAATTCATTCCCTCCTCAAAGCAACTAATAGGCTCTGCAAAAATAATAATAAAAAATCGCAGGCTTAGTGACTGGTTTTTACTGCCAATCAGAAAAATCATAAAATCACAACAGGCTATAAAAAAAGAAATTTATAATTAAAAGTGAAAATGAAATATGACTTTCTAATCGTCGGCTCTGGTTTATTCGGTGCCACTTTTGCCTACCTTGCTCGACAAGCAGGGAAGAGTTGCCTTGTTATCGACAAGCGCAGCCATATCGGAGGAAATGTGTATTGTGAGAATATTGAGGGTATCAATGTTCACAAATATGGTCCTCATATCTTCCATACTAAAATTAGGGAAGTATGGCATTTCGTGAACCAATTCGTGGATTTCAACCGCTTCACTCTGAATACGATTGCCAACTACAAGGGCGAACTTTACAACCTGCCTTTCAACATGAACACCTTTCATCAGATGTGGGGCGTGAATACACCTGTTGAAGCAATGGAGATAATTCGTAACCAACGGTTCGATGGGGAGATCACTAATTTGGAGGAGCAGGCAATTTCTCTTGTAGGAAAGGATATCTTCGAGAAACTTGTCAAGGGATATACGGAGAAGCAATGGGGACGGGATTGCAAGGATTTGCCTTCCTTCATTATCCGCCGTCTTCCTGTTCGCCTGACCTATGATAATAATTATTTCAATGACCCTTATCAGGGAATTCCTATTGGTGGATATAATAAACTGATAGATTCTTTGCTGGAAGGTTGCGAAGTGAGGACAGACTGTGATTTCTTTGAAAGTGGATTGAGTAAGGAATGGAGAAATGTTGCTGATCAACTGGTTTATACTGGAAAGATTGATGATTTCTATGATTGTTGTTTTGGGGCGTTGGAATACCGCTCCTTACGCTTTGAGACCGAAACACTGGATATGCCGAATTATCAAGGTGTAGCCTTAGTGAACTTCACGGATAGAGAAACTCCCTTTACTCGCATCATCGAACATAAGCATTTTGAGATGTTTGGAGATGAGGTGTATGCTCGCACTAAGACGGTCATTACCCGAGAATATCCAATGGCATATATCATAAATCAAGGAGAGCCTTATTATCCAGTCAACGATGAACGAAACTCGATAATTTTCGCAAAGTATCAAAAAATGGCATCTTCCGAGAAGAATGTAATCTTTGGAGGTAGGCTCGCTGATTACACATATTATAATATGGATCAAGTGATAGAGAGGGCTATGTTGGTTTTTCGACTTTTTCAGGTATAAATAAGGATGAACTGCATCTCAGTTCATCCTTTTTTATATTGTATGTTTTATTTTTATTCAGCAGCTTTCAAACCCTTCTCAATAGCGTCCTTAGCATACT
>OJML01001393.1_pt1 | contig 12716 bp, 10 predicted proteins | sample 1597221 | NCBI WGS metagenome assembly OJML01 (sample SAMEA2452123, study PRJEB22498) | human gut metagenome | biome: human feces; feature: human gut; material: feces | place: Australia | collected 2012 | reverse complement strand
GCATCACCTATCAGAGCACACAGGTGCTTACGGCAGACGGATGCGTCATAGCCTTCCTCAACAGCTCGCTCTTCAGCAAGAACTTCAAGAACATCACCAAAAACCACTCGTACGAGATGGTGAAGGTGCCGGTGGGCGTAGCCTATGGCTCTAATGTAGAAGAAGTACGCCAGATGCTCGTTGCAGCCGTCAAGGCGCAGGCCCGAAAGAGTGCCGACGGACGCGACGTGATAGACCTGAAGAAGCCCGTAAGCGTGGTGTTCGACGAGTTTGGCGACAACTCGGTCAATCTGTTTGTCACCTACTGGGTGCTTGTGGAGGAGAAGTTCGGAATGACCGGACAGGTGAAGGAAGCTATATACAACACGCTCAACGAACACCATATCGAGATACCGTTCCCACAGAGAGATATACATATTATAAATTAGGAATTTGGAATTTGGAATTAGGAATTGGTTGCCTACGGCAATTTTGAATTTTGAGTTTTGAGTTTTGAATTATTCTCGGCAGCGTTTGCATTTTTGAATTAAGAATTTTAAAAAATATAGTTTTATGGTAATGAAGAATTTTAAGATTGTATTCGTGATGGCAATTATGTGCCTGTTCACATCAAGCGTAAAAGCACAGAGCATTGGCGACATCCTTAAGGGAGTAGTAGGCAGTGTTGTTGGCGACAAGGCTACAACAGAGACTTCAATCAAGGGCACATGGAAGTATTCTGGACCAGCATGCGAGTTTGAAAGCAGCAGCGTGCTGGCTCAGGCAGGCGGCAGTGCTGTTGCAACAAAAATGGAGAATAAGGTGGCTCCGATACTCAAGAAGATGGGTGTCAACGGCATCGTATACACATTCGACGGCAATGGCAACTACACATCGAAGATAAAGAAGCGCGAGACCAAGGGAACTTACACATTCGACAAGAAGAACAAGACTATCACATTCACACCCACCTACGGCAAGTCGTATACCGCATACGTTGCTACCCAAGGCTCGACAATGACACTTACATTCAATTCTGACAAGCTCATGACTGTACTGAAGACTATCAGCAATTCTACGGCAGGGCTCAGCACAAGTGCAGCTATAATCAACTCGATTATAAAGAATTACGACGGTATGCGTCTGGGATTTGAACTCAAGAAATAATACTGACAATGCAAAACGACGACCTTAGCCTGCTGAGACGGCGATACGTGCGCTATCTCAGACTCGAACGCGGCTATTCAGAAAACACAGTGGAAGCGTATACCCATGACATCGACTATCTACTGAACTATCTACGCAACGAAAATCTCAAAACAGAGGACGTGAAACTCGACAATCTTGAGAATTTCGCTGCCGTGTTATACGAGTTCGGCATCGCTTCGTCGTCGCAAGCAAGAATATTGTGTGGGGTAAGGTCGTTCTTCAAGTATCTCGTAATAAGCGGAATACTTAAGGACGATCCCTCAGAACTGCTCGAAGCACCCACCGTGGGCGAACATCTGCCTGAGGTCCTGTCGACCGAAGAAATAGACCGCATGGAGGCTGCCATCGACCTGTCGAAATGGGAAGGACAGCGCAACAAGGCCATCATCGAGCTACTCTTCTCGTGCGGACTACGAGTGTCGGAACTTGTCAACTTGAAATTCAACGACATCTTTGAGCGTGACAAATTCCTACGCATCATTGGCAAAGGCGATAAGGAAAGACTCGTACCAATATCGGAGAGCGCACTTCACGAAATTAAATTGTGGCTGTACGACCGTAATCTGATGAAAATAAAGCCCGGAGAACAGGACTATGTGTTCCTGAACCGACGCGGCGCCCACCTCACACGCACCATGATACTGATAATGATAAAGCGCACTGCCGAGGAAGCTGGTATCACAAAGACAGTGTCACCACATACGCTGCGCCACTCGTTTGCTACCGAACTGCTAAAGGGCGGTGCCGACTTACGTGCCATACAGGAAATGCTGGGGCACGAAAACATAAAGACAACCCAAATCTATACCCACATAGACATAACAACACTGCGCGAGGAAATACTGACACATCACCCGCGAAACATGAAGAAAACACCCGACTAAAATTTAATATAAACTAAGAAACGAAGTTTTTACACTGCTTAATTCTTGTATATCAAAGTAATGTGTTACTTTTGCACGTCCGCTTAATGTATAGACACTTAATCGAACTAAAAATAAATTTAAATTATATTTCATGAAACTCAGAAAACTATTGGTAGCCGTCCTTGCCGTGTTTGCAGGACTTGCCCAGGCACAACAGATGCCACCGATACCCAATGATCCTGATGTCCGCATCGGAAAGCTGGATAACGGACTTACCTACTACATCCGTCACAACAACTGGCCTGAGAACCGAGCAGACTTCTACATCGCACAGAAGGTGGGCTCAATACAGGAAGAAGAAAGCCAGCGGGGATTGGCACACTTCCTGGAGCACATGTGCTTTAATGGTACAAAGCACTTCCCGGGCAACGAAGTTATTCGCTATTGCGAGAGCATCGGTGTGAAGTTCGGAGGCGACCTAAATGCTTATACTTCTATCGACCAGACCGTATACAATATCTCTAACGTCCCTACTGCACGCCAGTCGGCTCTCGACTCATGTCTGCTCATACTGAGCGATTGGTCGAACGCTCTGCTGCTCGACCCTAAGGAGATTGACGAGGAGCGTGGCGTTATCCACGAGGAGTGGCGTCTGCGCACCAGTGCCTCAAGCCGTATGTTTGAGCGCAACCTGCCCAAGCTCTACCCGGGCTCAAAGTATGGCGTACGCTATCCTATCGGACTCATGTCGGTAATCGACAACTTCAAGCCGAAGGAACTGCGCAACTACTATGAGAAGTGGTATCATCCCAACAACCAGGCCATCATCGTAGTTGGTAACGTTGATGTTGACTACACCGAGAAGAAGATCAAGGAACTCTTCGGCTCGTTCAAGAATCCAGCCAACCAGGCTCCTATCGTAGCAGAACAGGTGCCTGACAACGCTGAGCCTATCGTTATCATCGACAAGGATAAGGAGCAGCCTACAAGCATGGTGCAGTACATGGTTAAGCACGATGTCTACCCTGACTCGCTGAAGAACAACATGAACTACATCATATACGACTACGCCAAGAGCGCTGCCGTAAGCCTGCTCAACTACCGTATGTATGAGAAGGGACTCGATGCCAGCTGCCCATACGTATCAGCCAGCGCCGACGACGGACAGTATATCTTCGCCAAGACAAAGGACGCTTTCAGCGTATCTGTAGCACCTAAGGAACTGAAGGATATGGCTGTGAGCCTCAAGGCTGCTTACACTGAAGCATTGCGCGCTGCCAAGTTCGGATTCACCGCTACAGAGTTGGCACGCTTCAAGGAGAATTATCTCAGCCAGCTCGACCGTGCATACAGCGCCAAGGACAAGCGCACCAACGCTGCATTGTACGCTCCGATTCTCGGCAACTTCCTCTCTAACGAGCCTATGCCGTCAATCGAGTACACCTATCCGGTAATGAAGCAGCTTGTAAATGCTATTCCTGTTGACGTCATAAACCAGATGATGAAAGAGATGCTGCCTGAGAACGACAGCAACACCGTAATCATCTCGTTCTGCAACGAAGCAGAGGGCAACGTTTATCCTACTGAGGCACAGCTTCTTGGCGCTATCAAGGAAGCACGCTCCTCAGAAATCACTGCTTATGTAGACAACGTGAAGAACGAACCGCTCATCGCCACAATGCCTAAGGCTGGCAAGATAAAGAGCGAGAAGAAGAGCGACAAGTTCGGCTATACAACACTGACACTCTCAAACGGTGCTACCGTGATACTGAAGAAGACCGACTACAAGAAGGATCAGGTTATCATGAGCGCACGCGGCATCGGCGGCACAACACTCTACGGACCGAAGGACTATACCAATCTGCAGGTATTTGACGCTGTAATCGGCGGTAGCGGACTCGGAGCTTTCTCGTCAACCGACCTTTCAAAGGCTCTGGCAGGCAAGATTGCAAACGTTGACCTCAGCCTCGGCTCAGAATTGTATACAACTGCATCGGGCGCTTCTACACCGAAAGACGTAGAGACAATGTTCCAGTTGCTGTACCTGTACTTCACAAACATCAGCAAGGATCAGAAGACATTCGACAACCTCTTGACACAGATGGAAGTGAAGCTGAAGAACCGTTCGCTCGACCCGGAGACAGCACTCAGCGACTCGCTCAATGCAACTATCTACAACCACAATGCACGCATGGAGCCGCTCACTGTTGAGAAACTTAAGAACATCAACTACGACCGTATCCTCCAGATTGCCAAGGAACGTACAGCCAACGCCAAGGCTTGGACATTCACTATCATCGGCAACTTCGACGAGACAACAATACGTCCGCTCATCTGCCAGTACATTGGTGCTCTGCCTTCAGCAGGAAAGGTTGTAGCAAGCAAGCGTGAGGTGAAGCCTGTCACAGGCGTTGTAGAAAACATCTTCAAGCGCAAACAGGAGACTCCTAAGTCGACAGCCTACATGATGTGGCACAACACCACTATGCCGTACAACACAAAGAACGCTCTCTGTGCAAGCATAGCAGGACAGATTCTGTCAATGGAATATCTGGACAAGATTCGCGAGAAGGAAAGCGCAGCTTACTCAGTAGGTGCCAACGGTGGATGCTCAGTAGGCAAGGACAACTATCGTATGTTCCAGATTTTCGCCTATTGCCCAATGAAGCCTGAGAAGAAAGAGGTAGCTATGCGCATCATGAACGACGAAGTGAAGAACCTCGCCAACACATGCGACCCTGCCAAGCTGGCTAAGTGCAAGGAGTATATGATCAAGTCATATCACGACTCGCAGAAGAGCAACAGCTACTGGCTCAGCATCATCAACCAGTATCACAATCTCGGTCTCGACCAGTATACCGACTACTTGAAGACACTTGAATCGCTCACTCCGCAGGATATCTGCAACTACATGAAGGAGTTCAACAAGTCGGGCAACCACATCACAGTGGCTATGCTTCCTGAAGAATAAACATTACGGCAAATAACGCGTGAAAAACGCAATATCAACGGACTGCAAGCATTATATGTGCTTGCAGTCCGTTTTTTTTGAGTAATACCAACACTACAAAAACACTAAACAACCTTAAAAATAAGACTATTAATCAATAAATAGCATAATTATAAAGACAAAAGAAGTTCTATTTGGAGAATTCTGATTAATTTTGCAGCTAAAAATAATAAGTTAGAGTACAATGAAAAGTAAGTTCGCAGCTTTTACACTGCTGCTCGCGACCGTTTTTTTGATGGCATCTTGCCTTGAAAGCGACAATGATTACACATACACCGACGATTGTGCAATCTCAAGTTTCTCAGTCACGACAGCTAAACAGAACACATTTGTGAAGACTTCAGACGGACTTCGCGACAGTCTCGTCGTGAAAGAACTGACACTGAGCAACTATAAGTTCTATATAGACCAGATTAACGGTAAGATATACAACCCCGACTCGCTGCCATGTGGTGTCGACGCCAAAAAGCTCCTCTGCTCGGTGTCGAACAGTTCGGCAGGACTGGTGGTGATAAAGAAGGAAAAGAGCGACTCGCTCGACTACTTCAGTTCAACCGACTCACTTGACTTCTCGGTAGACCGCGAAGTGCAAGTAGTAAGTAATTCTGGACTTTCGGTAAAGAAATACACAGTACATGTGAACGTGCATAAGGAACAAGCCGACTCGTTCGCATGGCATGCCACACCTATATGCGCCGAACTGAAGACCATGCAGGCTATAAAGACAGCTGCTGTAAATGGTAAGCTGATTCTGCTCGGCACAGATGGCAATACAACTATCGTATATACCAACAACGGCACACAGTGGACCAAGTGTGAGACCAACCTCGGACACAATCTCGCAGCCGATGCATACAAGAGCCTTGTAACCAAGGACGACTACGTATACATCAGCGACGGTGGCAACATCGTACGCACCAACGACGGCAAGACATGGGACATCATGGGCACTGCTACCGATGTGACACGCCTTGTAGCAGCAAGCCGCTACAGCCTGTACGGATATGCTACCGATGGCCGACTGATGACATCAAAGGACAACGGCGCTACATGGGCCGTAGCCGAAATAGACGATGAGCTCTCGCTCATGCCTTATGGCGAGACAACATACGCAAGCGTTGAGATAGAAGGATATGCAAAGACCGACCGTGTGATGCTCTTCGGAACCCGCGACGCTGCCACTTATCCCAACGACAAGTACCTTACCATATGGGGAAAGATTGACGAGGCTGCTGAGAACAGCGAAAACCAGCCGTGGGCATACTACGGAGTATCGGCCGACAACAACCACGCAGCACCGCTGCTCAGTGGCATTAGTGCTGTAGCTTACGACGGTGGCGTATACATGATGGGACAGGAAGAGGGCAAGGCTCCCAAATTCTACAAGTCATTGGACAACGGCATCACATGGCGCGAGGACACTGCCACAGTAATGTTGCCCACCAACTTCAACGAAAACGCTACAAACGCCATAACAGCAAAGGGCACCTACGCTCTGACTGTAGACAAGAACAAGAGCCTCTGGCTCGTAAACGCCAGCAACGGTATGACATGGCGCGGACGCATCAACCGACTGGGTTGGGACAAGGAGCAGACCGCTTTCGAGAAATAATACACATATCATATAATATATACATATGATTAGAAACCTTGTAATATCACTCGCCCTCGCAATGTCAGCGACATGCATGGCACAATCCGACTACCAATATCGTATGGAGATAGGAGCGGGCGTTGGCGCAGTGGCATACCAAGGTGACTTTGGCGGAAGCCTTACCAAAAACATGCAGCCAATGGCTTCTGCGGTGTTGCGACGAGTATTCAACCCATATATGGCGTTGAAGTTCTCGGCAGCCTATGGCAAACTGAAAGGCTCGTCGGACAATGCCAAGACATACTATCCTGACTATGCCACAACTCCCTACCAGTTCAACAAGACGCTTGTTGATGCCGGTGTGACCTACGAATACAACTTCTGGCCATACGGAACGGGACAGGACTATCGCGGTGCCAAGCGCCTTACGCCATTCATATTTGCCGGACTCGGAGCCACATACGCAGGAGGCGACGGCGACAATGCCTTCACGGCAAATGTGCCCATAGGACTCGGCGTGAAGTACAAGGCAGGCAAGAGGCTGAACATTGCACTGGAATGGGCAGAACACTTCTCTATGAGCGACAAATTGGACGGTGTGAAAGACCCATACGGTATAAAAAGCAGCGGACTGTTCAAGAACACCGATTGCTACTCGGCACTGCAACTCACCGTGACATACAGCTTTATGCCCAAATGCCGGACATGCCACAACGAAGACGATTAATCAATTAGAAACAATGACCAACCAACTCGATAAAAACAATATACCACAACACATTGCCATAATAATGGACGGCAATGGACGATGGGCTACCGAACGAGGTAAAGCGAGAAGCTATGGACACCAGGCAGGTGTGGAAACCGTAAGGCGAATCACCTCTGAATGTACACGGCTCGGTGTAAAATACCTGACTCTGTACACGTTCTCAACCGAAAACTGGAACCGTCCGGAGACAGAAATCGCCGCCCTGATGGGTCTTGTACTGTCGTCGCTCGAGGACGAGATATTCATGAAGAACAATGTTCGCTTCAAGGTGATTGGCGATATTGAACGTCTGCCAATAGAAGTGCAGCAAAAACTTCAGGAAACAATCGACCATACTGCAGGCAACACTGCCATGACCATGGTGGTGGCTTTGAGCTATTCGTCAAGATGGGAGATAACAAAGGCGATGAAGGACATAGCAAAGAAGGCAGTTGACGGACAACTGTCTATCGATGACATCACCGAAGACACCGTATCGCAAAGCCTTACGACAGCTTCAATCCCCGACCCCGACCTGCTGATACGCACCGGAGGCGAGCTGCGAATCAGCAACTATCTGTTGTGGCAGATAGCCTACTCTGAACTGTATTTCTGCGATACTTTCTGGCCCGACTTCAACGAAGCCGACCTGCACAAAGCCATTGCCGACTACCAGCAACGCCAACGCCGATTCGGAAAGACCGGCAAACAGGTGGAAGCAGAAGAAAGCAAGTAATGAGTAAACGTCCAGGATTAACAAGATAAAACAATAAGAAGACAATGAATATAAGAAAGGTGTTGACCACACTCTGCATCATTGCATGCAGCATCATCGCAAAGGCGCAGGACAAAATCGTATACCCGGACATATCCTATGCCGGAACACCGCGCACCGTACAGATTGCGGGCATCGCCGTGACAGGCGCTGAAGGATATGAGGACTATATGCTCACTGGCATATCGGGTCTGTCTATCGGACAGGAGATTCAGCTGCCGGGCGACGAGATAACCGACGCTGTGAAGCATTACTGGAAGTATGGCCTGTTCTCGGACGTGTCTATCTCGGTAGACTCGCTCATACACGACAAGGCTTATCTACACATCCATCTGCAGATGCGTCCACGTGTGTCAACAATCAACTACATTGGTCTGAAGAAGTCGGAGCGCACCGACATGGAGGAGAAACTCGGACTCCTCAAGGGCGCTCAGATTACACCTAACATGATTGACCGTGCCAAGATTCTTGCCAAGAAATACTTCGACGACAAGGGATTCAAGAACGCGGACATCCAGGTGGTGCAGCGCGACGACGTGACGCAGAAGAACCACGTAATCCTCGACGTCATCATCGACAAGAAGGAGAAGATGAAGGTGCGCACCATCACCATCGAAGGCAACGATGCCTTGAGAGCCGGCCAGATTAAGGGTGGCCTGTTCAGAAAGGGTGCGTTCTCAAAGACTCACGAGGCTGGCAAGTTGTCGTCATTCCTCAAGTCGAAGAAGTTCACACCCGAGCGTTGGAAGGCCGACAAGCAGAAACTCATCGACAAGTATAACGAGCACGGCTACCGCGACGCTGTAATCTTAGGCGACAGCGTATGGAACGTTGACGACAAGCATGTCAGCATCAACATTAAGGTAGACGAAGGCAAGAAGTACTTCATACGCAACATAACATGGGTGGGCAACACCGTGTACAACTCCGACTATCTGGCTGCCGTACTCGGCATGAAGAAGGGCGACGTGTACAACCAGAAGCTCATGAACAAGCGACTCACCGAAGACGAGGACGCTGTGGGCAACAACTACTGGAACAACGGCTACCTGTTCTACTCGCTCCACCCGACAGAGATTAACATCGTAGGCGACTCTATCGACCTTGAGATGCGTATCTTCGAGGGTCCGCAGGCACACATCAACCACGTGCGCATCAACGGCAACGACCGTCTGTATGAGAATGTTGTGCGTCGCGAGCTGCGTACCAAGCCGGGCGACCTCTTCTCGAAGGAGGCTCTGCAGCGTTCGGCACGTGAGATTGCATCAATGGGACACTTCGACCCTGAGAAGGTCAATCCGCAGCCGGTGCCCGACCCAGAGAACGGTACAGTGGACATCAACTACGATCTTGAGCAGAAATCGAACGACCAGATTGAGTTCTCGCTTGGATGGGGACAGACTGGTGTAATCGGACGTATCGGACTCAAGCTCAACAACTTCTCGATGCGCAACCTCTTCAACAAGAACAAGGAGCATCGTGGCATCATGCCTATCGGCGATGGTGAGGTTCTTTCAATCGGAGCACAGACCAACGGTACATACTATCAGTCGTACAACACCTCATACTCAACCAACTGGTTTGGAGGCAAGCGACCGATACAGTTCTCAGTAGGAGCCTACTTCTCTAAGCAGACCGACGTATCGAGCAACTACTACAACAGTGGTTACTTCAACAACTACTACAACTACATGTACGGTTACGGTAGCTACGGCAACTACAACAACTACGAATCGTACTACGACCCCGACAAGTACATCAAGTTGTTCGGATTCTCACTGGGATGGGGCAAGCAGCTGCGCTGGCCAGACGACTACTTCCAGTTGTCGCTCTCGCTGTCGTACACACGCTACATGCTGAAGAACTGGAGCTACTTCCTCATGACCAACGGTAACTCTAACAACCTCAACCTCAGCATTCAGCTGTCGCGTACATCTACCGACAACCAGTTGTTCCCACGCCGCGGTTCAGAGTTCGTCGCATCGGTTACCGTTACTCCGCCATGGTCGGCATGGGACGGCAAGGACTACAAGAACCTCGCCAACGACTCAAAGTCGGCTAACTACAACCGTGAGCAGCAGGAGAAGTATCGTTGGGTAGAATACCACAAGTGGAAGTTCAAAGGACGCATGTTCACCGCCCTCACAAGCGGACAGAAGTGCTTAGTGCTCATGGCCCGACTCGAGTTCGGCTTGCTCGGATCGTTCAACAAGTGGAAGAAGTCGCCGTTCGAAACCTACTACATGGGTGGTGACGGTATGACCGGCTACTCTACATCATACGCTGAAGAGACCATCGGTCTGCGCGGTTACGAAAACGGTTCGCTCACTCCTTACGGCTACGAGGGCTATGCCTACGACCGCATGACACTTGAGTTGCGCTATCCGTTCCTCCTTGGCAACACCACCATCTACGGACTCGGATTCATCGAAGGCGGTAACTCATGGACCGAAACCAAGAAGTTCAACCCGTTCGACATGAAGCGTTCAGCCGGTCTCGGTGTCCGCATCTTCCTCCCGATGGTAGGTTTGATGGGTATCGATTGGGCATACGGCTTCGACAAGGTGTTCGGAACCAAGGGCGGTTCGCAGTTCCACTTCATCTTAGGACAGGAATTCTAAAAAAACAAGGCTATGAGGAAATTAATGCTTATCTGCCTCTTTGCCATTACGGCACTGACGGCAAGCGCACAGAAGTTCGCGCTGCTCGACATGGAATACATTCTGAAGAACATTCCAGCCTACGAGCGAGCCAACGAACAGCTCAACCAGGTGTCAAAGAAATGGCAGGCTGAGGTTGAGGCACTCAACACCGAGGCCTCAACACTCTACAAGAACTACCAGAACGAGATGGTGTTCCTCTCTGCCGAGCAGAAGAAAGACCGCCAGGAAGCCATAATGAAGAAGGAGAAGGAGGCAAGCGACCTCAAGCGCAAGTACTTCGGTCCAGAAGGAGAGCTGTTCAAGAAGCGCGAGAGCCTCATGTCGCCCATCCAGGAGGAGATATACACCGCAGTGAAGGAGATATCCGAACTGCGTGGCTACTCGCTCGTTCTCGACCGCGCCTCCGACTCAGGCATAATATTCGGCTCACCCAAGATTGACATCAGCAACGAAGTGCTGCAGAAGCTTGGCTATGGAATTTAGAATTAGGAATTAGGAATTTTGAGTTATTCTCGGCTTTGCCTGCGATTTTGAATTATTCAATTTGGAATTGTTCGGCTTTGCTGATTCGGAATTAGGAATTTGTAATTTTGAAAATTCATTCATAGAGTTTAGAAAATAATTAATAACAAAAAACAAATAAGAAAATGAAAAAGCTTATCTTAATGCTTATGTTGTGCATGCCATTGGCAACATTCGCACAGAAATTCGGACACGTTAACGCCCAGGACATTATGCAGTCAATGCCTGAGTTCATCAAGGCCCGTGGCGAGGTAGAAGCAGCTGCCAAGCAGTATGACAACGACCTCAAGGCAATGCAGGACGAACTCCAGCGCAAGGCCCAGGACTACGACAAGAACGCCTCGACAATGAACGAGACCAAGAAGAAGGAGACAGAGGAAAGCCTCCAGCAGATGTACCAGAAGATACAGCAGACAGCCCAGGACAACCAGCAGGCTCTCGCCAAGCTCCAGCAGGAGAAGATTAGCCCTATCACCAACAAGCTCGTTGAAGCTATCAAGGCTGTAGGCAAGACAGGTGGCTATGTTTACATCATGGACATCACATCTGGCATTCCTTACATCAGCGACACTCTCAGCAAGGACGTTACTGCCGAGGTGAAGGCTCAGCTCAACAAGCCTGCCGCTGCCAAGAAGTAATTGACAATATAAGCAAACAATAATCAGGAGGCTATGGCGTAGAAGCCGCAGCCTCCTTTTTTTCTTTCAAGCCAAATATGAAGAAATTATTCTTACTACTCTTCGTGCTTGCCCTGCCGTTGCTGGCAAGTGCGCAGATACGGTTCGGCTATTTCAGCTATGACACCGTTCTGAAGTCAATGCCCGACTATCTGATGGCTCAGCGCAACATCGACGACCTGCGCCAGAAGTACGACAATGAGATGAAACGCTCCGAACAGGAATTCAACGCCAAGTATGAAGAATTTCTCGATGCACAGCGCGACCTCGTGCCCTCCATTCTCCGCAAGCGCCAGACTGAGATACAGGAAATGATGGAGAAGAACGTAGCCTTCAAGCAGGAGGCACAGCGACTGCTCAAGCAGGCCGAGGCAGACGCTTTCACCCCCGTAAAGCGCAAGCTCAACGAGGCTGTAGCCAAGGTGGGAGCACAACTGGGCTACGCATTTATACTGAACACCGACGGCGACGCATGCCCGTACGTCAACCCTGAAATGGGCGAAGATGCAACCGAAGCTATCAAAGCCGAATTAAAATAAAACGCCACATGATGAACTTTCCACAACAACCAGGCCCCATCGGCGTGTTCGACTCGGGCTATGGCGGACTGACCGTGCTGCACGGCATACGCCAGCTTCTGCCGCAATACGACTACATGTATCTCGGCGACAAC